>Ga0233442_1000380_pt1 | contig 46809 bp, 44 predicted proteins | sample SI_123_September_3_FD_182789 | JGI IMG/M metagenome (GOLD analysis project Ga0233442, IMG submission 182789) | Seawater microbial communities from Saanich Inlet, British Columbia, Canada - SI_123_September2016_150_MG | ecosystem: Environmental > Aquatic > Marine > Inlet | place: Canada: British... | reverse complement strand
GTGCCCACATCGGCAAGCACGATCATCGGCAGCTTCTGGTCAAGGAATTGTCCGATTGCGACGGCCGGCGAGCCACGCTCGCCGAGCCGTACGTCTGCGAACGGCGCCAGCGCGCGCGTGAGATAGAAGGTCGAGGCGAGCAGCGGCTGTGCCGTGTCGCTGGTCGCGCCCGAGACGATGCCGATGGCGCGGCGGCGCCAGCGCTTGTCGAGCAGTTGCACCGCGCCGGCCGAGCGCTCGCCGGAGACCTCGAGGCGCGTGATATCGTTGCGCAGTTCCACCGGAAGATCAAAGCTGGCTTCGGTCTCGCGATCCTGTATGCCGAACGCAAACTTCGCCTCGCCGATCGGCGAACCCTTCTGGTCGAGCGCGCGCACAAGTCCGGCATCGCCGCCGCCGCTATTGGCGCGCAGGACTTTCACCGTCATCTTTGCGGCGGCGTTCTCCGCCGCGACCAGCGCATGTGCGGGCGGAGTGCCGCCTTCGAAAATCGTCAGGGCGCGATCCTGAATTGCTTTCGTCAGACCCTCGGTGAATTCGCTGCCGCGTCCGGTATCGATGCCGTCGCTGAGCCAGACGATTTCGCTGTCGCCGGTTTTGGCGAGAAAGCGCGCCAGCGCCGGGAGGGTTTCGACTCGCTCGACGGCATAGGGCTTCGGCGCAAGCTGCCGCAGCGCCACCCGCGCGGTGCCCGCAGGAATCAGCGTGATGTCGCGGGTCGCGTCCGATAGCGGAACGAGCGCGACCGCGCGCCGGTCGGCCTCAGCGTTGGAAATCAGTTCGTCGGCGGTCTTGATGCGCGCATCCCAGTTGGACGCCGCACTCCAGCCGTCATCGAGCAACAGCACGAGTGGCGCGCTGGAGCGCGTCACGCCCTCGCTCGGATTCCAGATCGGACCGGCGGCCGCAAGAATGACGAGCGCGGCGGCGAGCAGGCGCAGCAGCGTCAGCCACCATGGCGAGCGTGACGGGGTTTCTTCCTTCGGCGCGATGTCGAACAGCAGGCGCGTCGGCGGAAAATCGACGCGGCGAGGGCGCGGCGGCATCACGCGCAGCAGCCACCACAGCGCCGGCAGGCTCAGCAGCCCCATCAGCAGCCACGGTTCGGCGAATGAGAGCGGCAGGCCCATCATGAGGTGCGCCCCGCTGTCACGGCGACGCGGCCCGCGCTGCCCTTGGCGACCATCATGCCGCTGTGCAGATACAGCAGCAGCTCGGCAGCGGAGCGATCGGTGGTGTGGGTCGAGAACAGCCAGTCGAGCTTGTTGGTTTCCTCGCGAATGGCGGCGCGATGCGCGGCGACGCGCGCGGTGTAATCCTTCGCCCAGGTCTCGGCGCGGCCGGCGGTGATGACGTCGCCACCCTCAGGCTCGACGAATTCGACGCGGCCGGAATAGGGAAACGTTTCCTCGGCAGGATCGACGACTTGCAACAGGGTGCCGTGCGCGCCCGACGAGGAGAGGCCGGCAAGCATGGTGCGGATGTCGCCGATCGGCGCCCAGAAATCGGACAGCACCACGACCTCCGCCAGCGCCGACGGCACAAAGGCCGGCGGCAGGCTCGAACGCGCTATGGTGTCGTGCACGATCGCCTGCGCCATCTTGTCGACGATGTTGCTGCTTGAGCTCGGGTTCATCAGGCCGGGAATGCCGACGCGCTCGCCGCCGGCGACCAGCAAGTCGGCCAGCGCAAAAGTCACCACCAGCGCGCGCTCAAGCTTGCTGTCGCGCGCAGTCTTCGAGGCGAACGCCATCGATTTTGAGCGATCCGGCCACAGCCATACAGTGTGCGCGGCCTCCCATTCCTGCTCGCGGACGTAGAGATGATCGTCGCGCGCCGAACGCCGCCAGTCGACGTTCTGCGAGGCTTCTCCGGAAACGAAGCGGCGATACTGCCAGAAATTTTCGCCGGTGCCGGCGCGCCGCCGACCGTGCAGGCCGTGGATGACATTGGCCGAGATGCGCCGCGCCTCCAGCACGAGACGCGGCAGCGACGCGGCGAGCGAACGGCTTTCTCCATCGGCACGCCGGACTGCTTCGATCTCCTGAAGTGCGGGTTGCGGCCGTGCTGCCATCAGCCGATCCGTGATTTCAGTTGTTTAATGATGTCGGGAATGGTGCGGCCCTCGGCGCGCGCCGAGAACGTCAGCGCCATGCGGTGTTTCAATACAGGCTCCGCGAGATCCAGCACGTCGTCGATCGACGGTGCGAGCCGTCCATCGAGCAGCGCGCGCGCGCGAACAGCGAGCATCAGCGCCTGGCTGGCGCGCGGTCCCGGTCCCCACGCGATCGATTTGCCGAGTTCGCCGTTGTCCTCACCCGGACGCGCCGACCTGACGAGCGACAGAATGGCCTCGACCACGGAATCGCCAACCGGCAGGCGGCGCACCAGCCGCTGGGCGGTGACCAGCGTTTCGGCGGTCATCGCGGCTCTCGCCACGGTCTGTTCGGCGCCGGTGGTTTCAAACAGGATTTTACGCTCGGCATCACGGTCCGGATATTCGACGTCGATTTCCATCAGGAAACGGTCGAGCTGTGCCTCGGGCAGTGGATAGGTGCCTTCCTGCTCCAGCGGGTTCTGCGTGGCGAGCACATGGAACGGCTTCGGCAGATCGTGCCGCGCGCCGGCCACTGTGATGTGCTGCTCCTGCATCGCCTGCAACAGTGCTGATTGCGTGCGCGGGCTGGCGCGGTTGATTTCGTCCGCCATCAGGAGTTGCGCGAACACCGGTCCGGCGATGAAGCGGAACGAGCGCTTGCCGCTGACGCTCTCATCGAGCACTTCGGCGCCGAGAATATCGGACGGCATCAGGTCAGGCGTGAACTGCACGCGCTTGGCGTCGAGGCCGAGCGTGATGCCCAGTGTTTCGACGAGCTTGGTCTTCGCCAGACCCGGAACACCGATCAACAATGCATGTCCGCCGGACAGGATGGTCACCAGCGCATTCTCGACGACGCGTTCCTGTCCGAAGATGACAGTCGAAACCGCCTCGCGGGCGGTGCGGATGTTCCCCGCGATCTGCTCGGCCGAGCGCACGATCACGTCTTCCAGTTTCTCGACACCTTCTGCGCCAGCCATATTCATCGCTCCTTGCGTGGGCTGTAAGATTCCGTCTTCGGGTTCCGCGGGACTCAAAGCCCGGACTTCAGACCGCAGGCCCATGCTAAACCCGTGCAAAGGCCATGTATTCTCTTATGTATTCACTCATTCAGGCTGTCCCCACATTAGCGGGTAGGGGGCTTGAAACTCATCACGATGTGGCGAGTAATCGCGCCGGACGCCGGGGTGATTTGTTGGTCGTTTTCATGCGTTCTCGATCAGCGATCTCTCGGCTTTCGGGTTCTTGTTGTGCACCATTCGTGCCAAACAGAAGCGTCAACGGTCAGGGCAAACAATGGCGAACCAAGGGCAGAAACAGGAGCCGAACCCGGTCCAGCGTCTGGACGGCCTGACTCATGCTGCGCGCGGTGCTGCGACAAAAGGTCTGCCGCCGGTCCATTTGTGGAATCCGCCGTTCTGCGGTGATCTCGACATGCGGATCGCAAGCGACGGCACCTGGTTCTATCTCGGCACGCCGATCGGGCGGCCGGCGCTGGTGAAGCTGTTTTCCACGATTCTCAAACGTGAGGACGGCAAGTATTTTCTTGTCACGCCGGTGGAAAAAGTCGGCATCCGCGTCGATGACGTGCCGTTTCTCGCGGTGGAGATGGAGAAGGCCGGCGAGGGCGCGGCGCGGACGCTGAGTTTCCGCACCAATGTCGACGAATGGGTGCCATGCGATGGCGCTCACCGGCTGCGTTTCGAAGCCGCCGCCGACGGCGGGCTGACGCCATACCTTCATGTCCGTGCGGATTTGTGGGCAAAGGTTACACGCGCGCTCTATTATGATCTGGTGGAGATGGGCGAAATTCGACTCGTCGATGGCCGCGAGATGTTCGGGGTCATGTCGGGCGGCGCATTCTTCTCGATGGCGGACGCAGCGCAGGCGCGCGATCCTGTTTGACGAAAGAGGATTTGGATTGACGAAGACTGTTTTGAAGGACGCTGTCCCTACCAGCATCGCGGCAGCGGCCGAGATCACGACCGGCGAATTCTTTCGCCGGTCGCGTGAGCGCCTGAACTTCGATGTGCCGCCGGGACTGACCGACGCAGCCGTGCTGGCGCCGACCGGCGATTTCGGCACCGATGCGATGCTGCAGATTATTGCGAAGGAACGTCCTGTGCGTCCGGCGGCGGTTCTCGTTCCGATCGTGGAGCGCGATGTGCCGATGGTGCTGCTGACCAAGCGCGCCGAACATCTTAACGAGCACGCCGGACAGGTTTCGTTTCCCGGCGGCAAGATCGATCCGACCGACGCTTCGCCGATGGATGCGGCGCTGCGCGAGGCCGACGAGGAGATCGGACTCAAACGAGATTTCATCGAACCGATCGGTTACCTCGATGTGTATGCGACCGGTTTCGGATTTCGGATTCTGCCGACGCTGGCGCGTGTCCGGCCGGATTTCGAACTCACGATCAACGCCAATGAAGTCGATGCCGCGTTCGAGGTGCCGCTGGCGTTCCTGATGGACCCGGTCAATCACAAGCTCGGCAGCAAGGAATTCCGTGGCATGCAGCGCTCGTTCTACGAGATGCCGTTCGAGACGCATTATATCTGGGGCGCGACGGCGGGCATGCTGCGCGCGCTGTATGAGCGGATTTGTCTTTCATGATCCGTCCTGTCCTCACCGAAATCGGAATTTTTCTCATTCCTTTCGCGGTCTATGCGGCATTTCTGATCGCAAGCCGGTCCGGCGTCTGGGTCAAGTCGTCGTGGCCGCTGCACATCGTCGGCAAGCTGGCGGTGGCTGCCTTCGTGCTCGTTATCATCAGCCTCGTGTTGCTGGCGCATTTTTCCGGTGCGCCTCCGGGCTCGACCTACACTCCCGCGCATGTCGAGGATGGCAAGCTGATCCGGGGGTCTGAGAAATGAGCGCTCCGCGTTCGCTGCGCGACGCCCCCTGGTTGAGGTCAGGTGCGACGGCGCGGGTGCTGGCGTTGCTCAATGCGGACGGCGAGGAGGCGCGGGTGGCCGGCGGCGCGGTGCGCAATGCGCTGCTTGGTCTTCCCGTCGGCGATATCGACATCGCGACCACGGCGCTGCCGGAGGACGTGATCCGCCGCGCCAAGCTCGCGCATATCAAGTCGGTACCGACCGGCGTCGAGCACGGAACGGTGACGCTGGTGATCGAAGGCCAGCCGTTCGAAGTGACCACGCTACGCGAAGACATCGAAACCTTCGGGCGCAAGGCCAGGGTTGCCTTCGGCCGCGACTGGGCGCGCGATGCGATGCGCCGTGACTTCACCATCAACGGCTTGTCGGTGACGCCGGATGGCGTTGTTCACGACGCGGTCGGTGGGCTGGCGGACATCGAAGCCCGCCGCGTGCGATTCATCGGCGAGCCCGCGCAGCGCATTGCCGAAGACTACCTGCGCATCCTTCGTTTCTTCCGGATTCACGCGGCCTATGGCGAGGGCGCGCCGGACCCGGCCGGGTACGACGCCTGTATCGCCGGGCGCGACGGTCTTTCAGGCCTGTCCGCCGAGCGGATCCGGATGGAAATGCTCAAGCTGATGGTCGCGAAGGGCGCGGCGCCGGCGCTGGTGGCGATGGATGATGCCGGTCTGCTGCTGCGGCTGACAGCGGGCGTGGTTTATCACGGCGCTCTCGCCAACATGATCGCCGTCGAACGCGAAATGGGAATCGGACCGGACGCAATACTTCGCCTTGGCGCGCTGGCGGTTGCGGTCACCGAAGATGCGAAGCGCCTGTCGGTGCGCTGGCGACTCTCGAATGCGGAGACCAAGCGTCTCGATTCGATGGGGCATCGCTGGTGGCGGGCAGCCGGCATGGATGAGGCGACGGCCCAGCGCAGGTTGTACCGGCTGGGCGCACCGCGCTATCTCGACCGGATCATGCTGGCATGGGCCCGGGCGGGGCGGGGTTTCAACTCACCGCAGTGGCGTGAGCTGACGACGCTGCCACAGCGCTGGACGGCACCGGTATTTCCGCTCAAGGCGGCGGACTTCATCGCGCGTGGCATCGCAGAAGGACCGGCGCTCGGCCATGTGCTGACGCTGGCCGAGGATGCGTGGCTGGCGATGCAGTTTCCGTTGGAAGAAGCGGCGCTGAAAAGCATCGCCGATGACACCGTCGCGCGGTTCGCGCGGGATCATCGGCTTTGATCGCACTTGTTGTACCTCGCCCCGCTCTCTTGCGGGGAGACTTCGCTGCGCTCAGTCCCCGACCTCTCCCTGTCAGAACGGGAAGAGGTGAAGAAAAACGCGCCACTCCCTCAAGCGATTTCCGCCGCTCTCTTGGCGTGATGGCCTTCGCTTTCGCTCTCGTCTTCTTCGCTGTCTTCGTCTTCGTCGTGCTCGTCCTCATCGTCGGACATGTCGATGTGAGCAGGTTCGAGAACAGCTGATGGAAGCGATTCGCGGAACAGATCGCCTTCCTCGCCGATCCAGATGCACGCGACCATTTCGTCGGTGACCTCGGCAACGGTCAGGGCCTGGCCGCCGGATTTGAGAACTACGACGTCGCCTGCTTTCAGTTTCATGGTCGGCTCCTTGCTGATGTGAGGAGCTTGCAGCCTAGCCGCATGTCATGACACGCCGACAAAGGGAGGTTGATAGGATTTGCGACAAAGAAAAAGCCCCGGACCATGTCCGGGGCTTTGACTTCTAGAGAACCGTCGGCGTTTAGCGAACGATGCCGAGGAAATAACCGAGCATGTCGAACTTGTAGTTCAGACCGACCTTGGCGGTATGAATGCCGGGGAGGCTGGTGGTGGTGAACACCTGAATCGGAGGGCCAGTGAAGTTGCCCGTGGTGGTGATGTTGTTGTCGAAGCCGAGATAGAGGTACTCGGCCTTCACGCTCCACTTGGTATCGAAGGCATATTCCCAGCCGCCGCCGATTGCGTAACCGAGGCGATACTTGGTGTGCATGGTGTCGATGTGGGTGCCTGGCGTACCGTTGGACACGCCGGTTTCGAAGTCGACCAGAGCGCCACCGGCCTTGACGTAGATCAGCGAGCGGTCGAACGCATAACCGAGGCGGGCAGCCCAGAGGCTGTAGAGACCTTCGGCGCGGGTCGTCGCAATGGAGGTCGCCGAGCCAGCGTAGGTGGACGAACCCTTGAGGCCGATGTAGCCGGTTTCACCTTCGTAGCCGATGACCCAGTTCGGAGCGAACTGGTAATTGTAGCCGCTGGTGTAGCCGCCGATCACGCTTGAGCCGTAGTTGTAGGACGCTGCCGGTCCAGCAAAGATCGGTGCGCCAGCTCCGGTGACCGGCACGCCGGTCACGACGTCGTTGGCACCGAAGGCGCCGCCGACATAACCGCCGATGTAGCCGCCGGTCCATGTGAACACCGGCACGGGAGGCGCCTTGCGGTAGATCGGCGCCGTGCCGAGATCGGCTGCGGAAGCCGCGCCTGCCAGGCTAACGCCGGCGGCCGCGAGGAGGAGTACAGCAATCTTGCGCATCGGAGCCCCTTAAAAACGATGGTGGCAGCATGATTCCGCCACACCTATGGCCATGAAAATACGTGGAGGGATGCCCGGGCTCAAATGGTTTCCGGCCGGTCCCGGGTTCTGCAATACCGTTCTTTGCCGAGTGTGCTGTCTCGGTGACACGTCGAAATCGCTCAGAAAGGGCGCTTTATTAAGCTTTTCTGAACGTTCGTCGCCCGGCCGAAGCCGCTAGGGCCACTTCACCTCGGGCGGCATCGAGGACAGGATCGAATCGACATTTCCACCGGTTTTCAGGCCAAAAATTGTCCCCCGGTCATAGAGCAGGTTGAACTCGACATAGCGGCCGCGGCGCACGAGCTGCTCCTGGCGATCGGTATCGGTCCAGGCGTTCTTGAAATTCCGCCGCACCAGCTCGGGATAGATTCCGGCAAAGGCCCGGCCAACGTCCCGGGTGAAGGCTAGATCGGCGTTCCAGTCTCCAGAATCGAGCCAGTCGTAGAAAATGCCGCCGATGCCGCGGGCCTCCTTGCGGTGGGGCAGGTAGAAATACTCGTCGCACCACGTCTTGAATTTCTCGTAAGGCGCGACCGCGGCGTGACCATCGCAGGCCGTCTTCATGGCGGCGTGAAAGGCAACCGTGTCGGGGTCATCCTGCGTCCGCCGCCGGTCAAGCACCGGGGTCAGGTCCGCGCCGCCGCCGAACCATGCCTTGGTCGTGACCACGAAGCGGGTGTTCATGTGGACTGCGGGCACGTTCGGATTGCGCGGATGAATGATCAGCGAAACGCCGGACGCCCAGAACCGCGGATCGTCGGCGGCGCCGGGAATCTGTGCCCGGAATTCCGGCGCGAACTCGCCATGCACGGTCGAGCAATGCACGCCGGCTTTCTCAAAGAGCCGTCCGCGCAGCACGGACATCACACCGCCGCCGCCGGGTTTTCCTGAGTGATCGGTGCGATCCCACGGCGTGCGCACGAAACGCCCGGCGTCGCCGGGATAGAGTTCCGCCGGAGCGTCGGCTTCAAGCTTTTCCAGCGCGAGGCAAATGTCGTCGCGCAGCCGCTCGAACCACACCCGCGCCTGCTGTTTGCGTTGCTCGATCGTGGTGACGGGCTTTTCCATCGGTCTCTCCGATCAGCCCTGCGGGCCGTAGTAAGTGCAACTTTCATTGCAACTGTCGCGATGAACGCTGACGCGGGTGACCTTGCCCGCGTGCTGGACCCGGTCCCAGATAAAGCGCGTGAGGTTTTCCAGCGTCGGCGCGCCCAGCGCCTCGACCTTGTTGAGCAGCTTGTGGTCGAGCATTTTCTGCACGTCAGCCATCGATTGTTCGAGCAGGCCCAGGTCCATCACCATCCCCGTGGCGGGATCTGGCGTGCCGCGAATGCTGATCTCGGCGCGGAACGAATGGCCGTGGATTTCGTCGCTGGCTTCGCCGAGCGTCGTGCCCGGCAGCGAATGCGCGGCCTCGAAACGGAACGATTTCGTCAATTCCCACATCGGTATTGTCCGGTCTTGGCTGATGCCAGCTCTATCTGATCCCAAGCGTCTTGTGCGTTTGAACGCTGAGACGCCATTGCGGATGGCGCAGGCAATACGCGATTGCTGCTTGCGTGCTTTGCGCTATGTCAGGTCCGTCCATCGGCTGCAATGAGAACCGCTCGAATTCCAGGCCTGCGAAATCCTCGGGGGCGTTTTCCGCCTGCGGATAGACCAGTTTCAATTCGTGCCCCTTGCGGATGACCAGTTCCGATCCGGCCTTCGGGCTGACGCAGATCCAGTCGAGGCCGGGCGGGGCAGCGATGGTGCCGTTGGTCTCGACCGCGATGGTGAAGCCGCGGGCATGCAGCGCATCGATCAGCGCCGGGTCGATCTGGAGCAGGGGCTCGCCGCCGGTCAGGACCGTATAGCGGTGGTCTTGCGAGCCCACCCATTGTGCGGCAATGGCCGAGGCAAGGTCGTCGGCATTCGCGTAGCGTCCGCCGAGCGTACCGTCCATGCCGACGAAATCGGTGTCGCAGAACTTGCACACGGCGTCGGCGCGGTCCTGCTCCCGGCCGGTCCACAGGTTACAGCCGCTGAACCGGCAGAACACGGCGGTGCGTCCAGCATGGGCGCCTTCGCCTTGCAATGTCAGGAAGATTTCCTTGACCGCGTAACTCAACTCGCCGTTCCTCGTGTTTGCCGGAGGGCCTCGCCCAGCGCCATCGCCACCGTCACGGCAACGTTCAGGGACCGCATCCCGGGTGCGATCGGGATGACCAGCCGCGCGTCGGCGGCGTTTACCACGTCATCCGGCACGCCGGCCGATTCCCGGCCGAACAACAGGATGTCGTCATCCCGATAGATATGATCGAGATAGGGCGTTGCCGCCTTTGTTGAAAAAAGAACCAGCCGGCCGCCAGATCGGGCACGCCAAGCCTCGAAGGCGGCCCATGAATCATGACGCACGATGGTGACCTGGTCGAGGTAGTCCATTCCCGCGCGGCGGAAATGCCGGTCGGAAACGGGAAACCCGGCCGGTTCGATAACGTGTGCCTCGACGCCGAGACAGGCGCAGAGCCGCAGAATCGTCCCGGTGTTTTGCGGGATATCAGGTTGAAAAAGGACGACACGCATCGGAAAGCGGCCCTTGGCCCCGGTGGAAAACGTGAGGAAAAATCACAGGTATGGGCGGTTTTAGTGCGTCGCACTAAATGTGCCGATAGCGGGCTTGCGCTCTCCCGGCAAGGGTGCCAATAGATCGATTCTAGATCGTATGTTCTGCCCGGTTGAGTAGGACAAGTGGTCATTCTGCCACCGCGGGGCCCGCGGGCACCGGCTTCCTCTCCCGGCGCATGCGATGCGTCGTACGGGGATGGGTCAGCCGGTTGCAGTTCGGAAAGGGTTTGCAATCGTGACGTCTTCATCATCGGCCGCTGCGACACGCCGTGATTTTCTCTATGTAGCGACGGGATCCGTAGCTGCCGTTGGCGCTGCGGCAGTGGCCTGGCCGCTGATCTCCCAGATGAATCCGGACGCCTCGACCATCGCGGCAGGCGCCCCGATCGAAGTGGATCTCACGCCGATCGCCTCGGGACAGGGCATCAAGGTGTTCTGGCGCGGCAAGCCGATCTACATCATGAACCGCACCAAGAAGCAGATCGACGAGGCGCGCGCTGTTCCGACCGCGAGCCTTCCCGATCCGCAGAGCGACCAGTCGCGCGTCAAGGAAGGCCACGACCAGTGGCTCGTCGTGGTCGGCATCTGCACGCATCTTGGCTGCATTCCGATTGCCCACGAAGGCACCTATGATGGCTTCTTCTGCCCGTGTCACGGCTCGCAGTACGATACCTCGGGCCGTATCCGCTCGGGCCCGGCGCCGACCAACCTGGCCGTGCCGCCTTATTCCTTCATCTCCGACACCAAAATCAAAATCGGCTGATTTCTTAATCTGACCCGATCGCGTCGCTTCTTCTTTGTCAGGATCGCATCATGAGCGGACCATCGAACTACAACCCGCAAAACCCAGCCTTGAAATGGGTTGAACGGCGTCTCCCGATCGGGGGACTGATCCACTCGTCTTTCGTGGCCTACCCGACACCGCGTAACCTCAACTACTGGTGGACGTTCGGCGCGATCCTTTCGATGATGCTCGGCGTGCAGATCATCACCGGCATCATCCTGGCGATGCACTACACCCCGCATGTCGATTTCGCCTTCAAGTCGGTCGAACTGATCGTTCGCGACGTCAATTACGGCTGGCTGCTGCGCTACCTGCACTCCAACGGCGCATCAATGTTCTTCATCGCCGTGTACATCCATATGTTCCGCGGCCTTTATTACGGCTCATACAAGGAGCCGCGCGAGGTCCTGTGGATTCTCGGCGTCATTATCTATCTCCTGATGATGGCGACAGGCTTCATGGGTTATGTGCTGCCGTGGGGCCAGATGAGCTTCTGGGGCGCCACCGTCATCACCAACCTGTTCTCCGCCATTCCGTATTTCGGCGAGAGCATCGTGACGCTGCTGTGGGGCGGCTATTCGGTCGGCAACCCGACGTTGAACCGCTTCTTCTCGCTGCACTACCTGCTGCCGTTCGTGATCGCCGGCGTGGTCGTGCTGCACGTCTGGGCGCTGCATGTCGCCGGACAGAACAATCCGGCCGGCGTCGAGCCCAAGACCGAGAAGGACACCGTGCCGTTCACGCCATACGCGACCCTCAAGGACGCGTTCGGCATGACCTGCTTCCTGCTGTTCTTCGCCTGGTTCCTGTTCTACATCCCGAACTATCTCGGCGACCCGGACAACTACATTCCGGCCAACCCGGCCGTGACGCCCGCGCACATCGTTCCTGAATGGTATTACCTGCCGTTCTACGCGATCCTGCGTTCGATCCCGAACAAGCTCGCCGGCGTCATCGCGATGTTCAGCGCGATCATCGTGCTGGCATTCCTGCCGTGGCTCGACAGCGCCAAGACACGTTCGTCGAAGTATCGTCCGCTCGCCAAGCAGTTCTTCTGGATCTTCGTGGCGATCTGCCTCGGCCTCGGCTGGCTGGGCGCAAAGCCCGCGGAGGGCATCTATGTCATTGCCGGTCGCGTCCTGACGTTCGCCTACTTCGCCTACTTCCTGATCGTGCTGCCGATCCTCAGCCGCATCGAGAAGGCGCGTCCGCTGCCGAACTCGATCGCGGAAGACGTGCTGCGCAAGACGGGCAAGACGCCGGTTTCGGCCATGATCGCGCTCGCGGTTGGCGGCATGCTGATGCTGGGCGTCGCCGACAACGCACGCGCGGCTGAAGGTGCGCCGACGCCGCCGTCGCTGAAGTGGTCGTTTGCGGGCCCGCTGGGCAAGTTCGACCAAGGTCAGCTGCAGCGCGGCCTCAAGGTGTACAAGGAAGTCTGTGCGGCTTGCCACGGACTGTCGTTTGTCGCGTTCCGCAATCTCGCCGATCCCGGCGGCCCGGGCTATTCGCCCGCGCAGGCGGCGGCTTTCGCGTCGGAATACAAGGTCAAGGATGGACCGGACGACAAGGGCGAGATGTTCGAGCGTAACGGCCGTCCGGCCGACTACTTCCCCTCGCCATACCCGAACGAGCAGGCAGCACGCGCCTCGAACGGCGGTGCCTATCCGCCGGACCTGTCGCTGATCGCCAAGGCTCGTGGCTACGAGCGTGGCTTCCCGCAGTTCGTGTTCGACGCCTTCACCCAGTTCCAGGAAAAGGGGCCGAACTACCTCGACGCGCTGCTGCAGGGCTACGAGGACAAGGCGCCAGCCGGCTTCGCGCTGCCTGAGGGTTCATACTACAACAAGTTCTTCCCGGGCCACGCGATCAAGATGCCGAAGCCGCTCAGTGACGGTCAGGTGACCTACGACGATGGTTCGCCTGCGACCGTGCAGCAGTATGCCAAGGACGTTTCTGCGTTCCTGATGTGGACCGCCGAGCCGCACCTGGAGGCCCGCAAGCGCCTCGGTCTGCAGGTTATGATCTTCCTGATCGTGCTGTCGGGTCTGCTGTACTTTACCAAGAAGAAAGTCTGGGCTGACGCTCACTAAGGTTTCTTGGAGCTTTCGTGACAATCGAACTGCGAAAGGCCCCGTTGCGGGGCCTTTTTGCTGCGCCAATGCTTCAATGCAGCACGAACCCGATAGCTATTCGCGTCGCGGACACGGTTCGGGACGCGAATGTCAAATGCACTCCACTAGCGTCCGGTGATCGGCTCAACTAACCTTGGCAGCCTGGGGTTGAGGGACACATGACGGTCGCACCGATCGACGACATTCTGCTCAACATCAATCCGACGGGGCAGCTTGTCCTTGGCGGCGTGCTTGCGCTGATCATCTATGGCGTCGCACTCGATCTGCGGATCGACGATTTCATCGAAGTGTTTCGCAGGCCGATCGCGCCTCTCTCCGGCCTGCTGGCGCAGCTTGCGGTGCTGCCTGCGGTGACATGGGCGATCACCATGCTGCTGAAGCCGCAGCCCAGCATCGCACTCGGCATGATGGTGGTGGCCGCGTGCCCGGGCGGCAACATCTCCAATCTGATCACGCATATGGCGCGGGGCAACACCGCGCTGTCGATCAGCATGACCGGCGTGTCGAGCCTGCTTGCCATCGTCACGACGCCGCTCAACATCCTGTTCTGGGCCGCGCTTAACCCCGATACGGCGGCGCTGCTGCGACAGGTGAGCATCGAGCCGCTGTCGTTCCTCGGCTCGACCATGGCTATCCTCGGCATTCCGATGGCGCTGGGCCTCGCGACCGTGCACTACTGGCCGCGCCTCGGCCATCTACTCCGCCGTCCGCTGCAGATCCTGTCGTTTCTGTTTCTGGTCGCGTTCATCGGCGGCGCGATCTTCACCAACGCGCGTTATCTCACGACCTTCGTGCAATCGATCCTGCCGTTCGTTGTACTGCATAACGCCATCGCCATCGGGCTTGGCTGGGGCACCGCCAAATTGCTGCGCCTCAGCGATTATGACACCCGGGCGATGACCATTGAGGTCAGTATGCATAATTCGGGGCTCGGCCTTGCGCTGATCCTCAACCAGTTCGACGGCGTTGGCGGCGCGGCGCTGGTCGCGGCGGGGTGGGGCGTCTGGCATCTGATTTCCGGGTGGGCGCTGGCGGCGTGGTGGAAGCGCCGCGATCCGCATCCGCGAGGCGAAAGCCAGATCGCACGGACGGACACGGCAGAATGAGCGAAGCTCACTCAGGACAATATGCCATGCACGGCGGCGTGCTGGTCACCGGCGCTGCGGGCTTCATCGGCAAGTCGCTGATCGCAGAACTCGCGCGCGCCAATACAAACTCGGAGATCATCGCGCTCGATATGCGCGAGGTCGTCGCCCATGAACGTCTCCCCAACGTCACGTATCTGACCGGGGATATTCGCGATCCCGCGCTCAGGGACCTTTTCCAGTCGCATCGCCCGCAGACCGTCGTGCATCTCGCGTCCGTCGTCGCGGTCGGCGGCGATCCGCAGCGCGACTGGGAAATCGACGTGCTCGGCACCAAGAATGTGCTGCAATCCTCACTCGATGCCGGTGTTGAACACCTGATCGTCACGTCAAGCGGCTCGGCCTACGGTTATCATGCCGACAATCCGGTGCCGCTGCACGAGAGCGATCCGCTGCGCGGCAACGCGGATTTTCCCTATGCGCGCAACAAGCGCGAGGTCGAGGAAATGCTGATCGAGTGGCATGATCTCTATCCCGATCTTCATCAGACGGTGTTTCGGCCCTGCACGGTGCTCGGGCCGACCACCAACAACCAGATCACCGCGATCTTCGAGCGGCCGGTGGTGATGGGCGTCAGCGGCACCGCGACGCCGTTCTCGCTGATCGCCGACAGCGATGTGGTAGAAGCTCTGGCGCTGGCCGTGCGCCAGCCGAAGCCTGGCACCTATAATCTGGCCGGCGAAGGGACGCTGAGCCTGCGCGAAATCGCTGAACTCAATCACCGGCCCTACGTATCCATTCCGCCCGCGCTGCTGAAGTTTGCGCTGTGGCTGCTGCATCTGCTGCGCGTCACCAAGCTCGGGCCGGGACACGCCAAGTTCATCCAGTACCGGCCGGTACTGTCCAACGACAAGCTGAAATCCGAATTCGGTTTCACGCCGCGCTATGACGCGCGCAAGGTGTTCGAGCGTTATCGCGATGGCCGGGCGGAGCGAGAGACATGACGACGCTCGTTATCGGCGCGGGGCCGGCGGGCCTTGCCGCTGTCAGGAGTCTCAAGCAGGCCGATCTGCCGGTGAAGTGCGTGGAGAAGAACGCCGATGTCGGCGGGCAGTGGCTCTACGGCGCCGAGCCCAGCGCGGTCTACGCTTCAACCCATCTGATTTCCTCCAAGCGCACCACGGCCTATGCGGATTTCCCGATGCCGGAAGACTGGCCCGCCTATCCGGGTCACGAGCGCATATCGGAATACTTCAAGTCGTTCGCAAAGCATTTCGATCTTTATCCCTCGATCCGCTTCAACACCGGCGTACGCACCATCGAACAGCGCGACGGAAGCTGGCTCGCGACTTTTAATGACGGCACCACCGACGATTATGAGAGCGTGATCTTCGCCAACGGGCATCTCAGCGATCCATTGATGCCGAAGATTCCAGGCGACTTCAGCGGCAAGCTGATGCACGCGAAGGACTACAAGACCGCCGATATTTTCGAGGGCAAGCGTGTGCTCGTCGTCGGGATGGGCAATACCGGCTGCGACATCGTCGTCGATGCGATTCACCGCGCCAAGCAGGTGCTATGGAGCGTTCGCGGCGGAAATCACTTCGTGCCGAAATTCCTTGCGGGAAAGCCGGCCGACGAGGGCAATCACAAGCCGAAGCGTTTCATCATTCCCAAGCGATTGCGCTCGATGCTGCACGAGCCGATCCTGCGGTTTCTGGTGGGGCCGCCGGAGCGGTTCGGCCTGCCGAAGCCGGAGCATCGGCTTTACGACAAGACGCCGATCGTGAACTCCCTTGTGCTCCAGCATCTGGGGCAGGGCGACGTCACGCTGCGCAAGCCGATCAAGGAATTTCGCGACGACACGGTTGTCTTCATCGATGGGCAGGAAGATCAGGTCGATCTTGTGCTGCTCGCAACCGGCTACGAGATCACGTTTCCGTTTCTCGAAGACCTCACCGAACTAAACTGGCAACCGGAAAAGGGCGCACCGCGTCTCTACCTCAACATTTTTCCGTCACGCCCGAACGGTCTCTACGTCGCGGGACTGCTGGAAGGTGCAGGCGTTGGCTGGCCGGGCCGCGCGCTGCAGACCGATCTGATCGCCGCCTACATCAAGGCGCAAACGGAAAACCCCGACACGACGGCGGATTTCCGGGAAAGGATTGCCGCATTTTTTGCCCGGCTGCCGAACAAGGATCGCGGGGAACACGGAATTTTCGTCGACTTCCTGCAATACAAACGTGATCTTCAGAAGGCCATCGCGAGCTTGAGCGTCGCTTCGCCCGCGGTATAAAGCATCAGAAAATATCGGAGGACATTATGGGTACAGCGATCACGTTCAAACGTCCCGACGGCAAGGAAGCAAAGGGTTATCTCGCCAACGCCGCGCGCGGCAACGCGCCGGGCGTCGTCGTCATTCAGGAATGGTGGGGTCTGCAGGACCAGATCAAGGGTCTGTGCGATCGCTTCGCGGTAGCCGGTTTCGATGCGCTGGCGCCCGATCTCTACAACGGCGTGGTGGTGCCGTATCACGACACCGACGCCGCGAACAAGGAGATGAACTCTCTCGATTTCATGGATGCCACGACACAGACGGTCCGCGGCGCGGCGCAGTATCTCGCCCGCAACGGCGCCAAGGTCGGCCTCACCGGTTTCTGTCTCGGCGGTGCGGTCACGGTGATCGGTTCAACCCGGATTCCTGAACTGGCGGCGGGCGTTGCGTTCTACGGTATTCCGCCGGAGCAGGCGGCTAAGCCCGCTGACGTCAAGATTCCGCTGCAGGGCCACTTCGCCAACCGCGACGATTGGTGCACGCCGCAGGTGGTCGATGCGTTCGAGAAGGGTCTGAAGGCCGCCGGAAAGACTTCCGAGTTCTTCCGATATGATGCTGACCACGCCTTCGTCAACGAGCAGCGGATGTCGGTGCATGACCGGGAAGCTGCCGAGCTGGCCTGGGGCCGCGCGACCGACTTTTTCAGGAAACATCTGGGGTGAGCTTCACCATCTCCGACCTGCGGCAGCAGCCAGCGTTCTTTGACGCTGTTGCTGACCGCATCTGGCGGGCATGGTGGAAGGAGCAAGGCGTCCCGGTGGACTACATCGCCGGGCGATTGCAGGAGAATATGACGCCGTTGCCAATCCCTTTTGCGCTGGTGGCGCACAGGGGCGATACTTTTCTGGGCACGGCATCGGTTATTGCCTCAGACCTCGAGGATCGCCCCCAATACTCGCCCTGGGTGGCGGCGGTCTGGGTCGATCCAAAGTACCGGATGCAGGAGATCGGCACGGAACTGGTCGGCCGCGCGGTCAGCGAGGCCTTCGCACTCAGTTTCCGGCGGGTCTATCTGTGCGCCCAGAAGGAGAGGCGGCGGTTCTACACCCGGCAGGGCTGGGCGCCGATCGAGGAGAATGTAGGGGAGCACAAGCTGACGGTCTTTGTGAAGCAGGCCTAGTGTGGTGGCTCGCAAGTCCGCCTCATTCTCCAGCGCGTTCATCTGCGGACTTGCGAACCGAAACCACACTAGAATCACAATTTTCTAGTGCCCCTTTGAATCCGAAGTTCGCTACGGAAGGTGCTGCGGAGTGAAGCGAACTTCGGATTCAGGGCACTAGGTCTTGACATCGCCCCCCGGCAGTGATGTTTTGCCCGCCATGAGCACCCTGTCCAGCCCAGCCCGTCTTTGGTGGCGCACCTTCTAAAGGTGGCCGGTGCGATTTATTTCATGAACAATCGTCGAGGCCGTCATCGCAGAGCGACGGCCTTTTTTCGTTTGTCCTGTGTGGCGTTCCTCCAGCAAGTCTCGTAAGAGGACCAGATGAACAGGACAGTTTTCGCGCTTCCCGCGCAGAGCGAATACCGGACCGCCCGCGGCCTCGATGTGGCCCGTTCCGTCGAGCATTTCACTGGCGGCGCGGCGCTCGATCGGCTGATCGAGCAGCTCGATACCAGCCGTGGCGTGGTGCTGTCGTCGGGCACCACGGTGCCTGGCCGCTACGAAAGCTTCGACCTCGGCTTTTCCGATCCGCCGCTGCGGCTGGAATCCACCGGCACGGATTTCTTTATCGAAGCGCTGAATGCACGCGGCAAGGTGCTGGTGGCGTTTCTCGCTGAGACCCTGAAAGAGCCCTGCGCCGTCATCACCGGGAAGAGCGCGACGCGCCTTGCGGGTCATATCGTGCGCGGCGATGCGCCGGTTGACGAGGACCAGCGCACGCGACGTTCGTCGGTGGTGTCGCTGGTGCGCGACATTATCGCGGCATTCAATTCGCCAAGCGACGGACTGCTCGGGCTGTTCGGCGCATTCGCCTACGATCTGGTGTTCCAGTTCGAAGACCTTGTGCAGAAGCGTGAGCGCGAGAAGGACCAGCGCGACATCGTTCTCTACATTCCGGATCGTATCCTGGCCTACGATCGCGCCACCGGGCGCGGCGTAATCCTGAGCTATGAGTTTGCGTTCGGCGGCCAGTCCACCAAGGGCTTGGACCGCGAAACGCCGCCAAGCGTCTACGCCAAGACCAAGCGCGAGGGCTTCGCCGATCATGCGCCCGGCGTCTATCAGGCCACTGTCGAGACGGCGCGTCAGGCGTTCGCACGCGGCGATCTGTTCGAGGCGGTGCCGGGGCAATTGTTTGCCGAGCCTTGCGAGCGCACGCCGGCGGAAGTGTTCCAGCGTCTGTGCAAGATCAACCCGTCGCCTTACGGCGCGTTGATCAATCTCGGCGATGGCGAGTTTCTGGTGGCGGCGTCGCCGGAAATGTTCGTGCGTTCCGACGGCAAGCGGATCGAAACCTGTCCGATCTCCGGCACCATCGCGCGCGGCGTCGACGCCATCAGCGATGCCAAACAGATTCAGGAGTTGCTGAATTCGCAGAAAGACGAATTCGAACTCAACATGTGCACCGACGTCGACCGCAATGACAAGGCGCGCGTTTGCGAGCCGGGCACAATCAAGGTGCTGGCGCGGCGGCAGATCGAGACTTACTCGAAGCTGTTCCACACCGTCGATCATGTCGAAGGCATGCTGCGCCCAGGTTTCGATGCGCTCGACGGCTTCCTGACCCACGCATGGGCGGTCACGGTGACCGGTGCGCCGAAGCTGTGGGCGATGCAGTTCGTCGAGGACCACGAGCGCTCGTCGCGGCGCTGGTATGCCGGCGCGCTCGGATTTCTGGGTTTTGACGGCAGCATCAACACGGGTCTGACCATCCGCACCATCCGCATGAAGGACGGTCTGGCCGAAGTGCGCGTCGGCGCGACGCTGCTGTTCGACAGCGATCCTGTCGCGGAAGAGAAGGAATGCCAGACCAAGGCTGCGGCGCTGTTTCAGGCGCTGCGCGGCGATCCGGCGAAGCCGTTGTCGGCGTTCGCGCCGGACGCCACCGGCTCCGGCAAGAAAGTACTGCTGATCGATCACGAGGATTCGTTTGTGCACATGCTGGCGGACTATTTCCGTCAGGTCGGCGCGACCGTCAGCGTTACGCGGCACAATCACGCGCTCGAGATGCTGAAGAAGGACAGCTACGACCTTCTGGTGCTGTCGCCCGGCCCCGGCCGCCCTGAGGATTTCGGCATCTCGAAATTCATTGGCGCGGCGCTGGACAAGAAGCTGCCGGTGTTCGGCGTCTGTCTCGGCGTGCAAGCCATCGGCGAATATTTCGGCGGCAAGCTCGGGCAATTGTCCACTCCTGCGCATGGACGGCCCTCGCGCGTTCAGGTGCGCGGCGGCACACTGATGGGCAATCTGCCCAATGAAGTGGTGATCGGACGGTATCACTCGCTCTATGTGGATCGCGTCGGCATGCCGGACGTGTTGGAGGTCACTGCCAGCACCGAGGACGGCATCGCCATGGCCATCGAGCACAAGACGTTGCCGGTCGGCGGCGTGCAGTTTCATCCCGAGTCGTTGATGTCGCTGGAAGGCAATGTCGGACTGCGGATTGTGGAAAATGCATTCAGGCTCGGCCGGCCTGCGAGTTGATATGTGTCCGTCATTGCGAGCGCAGCGAAGCAATCCAGTGCGCGGAAACGAGAGGTCTGGATTGCTTCGTCGCTTCGCTCTTCGCAATGACGAATTCTTTGGTTCAACCGGATTAGACAAACAATGACTCTCGAAGACGATTTGAAAGCCACCGTCCGCGCCATTCACGACTATCCGAAGCCCGGCATTGTTTTCCGCGACATCACCACGCTGCTTGGCAATGCCTGGGCGTTTCGCCGCGCGGTCGATGAGCTGGTGCAGCCCTGGGCCGGCTCCAAGATCGATAAGGTCGCGGGCATGGAGGCGCGCGGCTTCATTCTCGGCGGCGCGGTGGCGCATCAGGTCTCTGCTGGCTTCGTGCCGATCCGCAAGAAGGGCAAGCTGCCGCATACCACGGTGCGTATCGCCTACTCGCTGGAATATGGCCTCGACGAGATGGAGATGCATGCCGACGCCATCAAGCCCGGTGAACGCGTCATCCTGATCGACGATCTGATCGCGACCGGTGGCACGGCGGAAGGCGCGGTGAAGCTGCTGCGCCAGATCGGCGCCGATGTGGTCGCTGCCTGCTTTATCATCGACCTGCCGGAACTTGGCGGTGCGGCGAAGCTGCGCGCGATGGATGTGTCGGTGCGGACGCTGATGACATTCGACGGTCATTGAGGCATCCGGCTAGGTGCAATCCGGTAGCCGTCAGAAGATGCTCTGAAACACAAGGGGCGGCAGATGGATCTTCAGCTCACGGGTAAAATCGCAGTCGTTACCGGCGGCACGCGCGGCATAGGCAAGGCGATTGCGCGCTCGCTCGCAAGCGAGGGCATGGATGTCGCGATCGTCGGTCGCGATGTTGAAGCGGCGAAGGCGACAGCCTCGGAAATTTCAAGTGAGACGGGCCGCATGGTGCGCGCCTATGCGGCCGACACCGGCAAGGACGATGCGGTGCGCGCCGCTGTCGCCGCGATTCGCTCGGATTTTGGCCGGATCGATGTGCTGGTCAACAGCGCGGCGCAGCCGAGCGGTCAGGCCAAGCCGCCGTCGCTGAGCGAGATCACCGACGAAATGTTCTGGAGCGATGTTAACGTCAAGGTCATGGGTTATCTGCGCATGGCCCGAGAAGTCGCGCCACTGATGACGGAGCAGGGCTGGGGCCGCATTATCAATATCAGCGGGCTTGGCGCGCGTCAGACTGGCACCACCGTCGGCAGTATCCGCAATGTCGGCGTGGCGGCGCTGACCAAGAATCTCGCCGATGAACTGGGACCTCGCGGCATCAATGTGACCTGCGTTCATCCCGGTCTGACCCGGACCGAGAAGACGCCGGGCGTGATCGCGTGGCGCGCGGGGCTCACGAAGAAGACGGAAGCCGAAGTCGAGAAGGCGATGAACGATCTCAACACGATCCGCCGTCTGGTGACGGCCGAGGAGATCGGCCACATCGTCGCATTTCTGGCGTCGCCAAAGTCGATCGCCATCAATGGCGATGCGATTGCGGCGGGCGGCGGCGCGCCCGGAAGCATCTATTACTGAATCAGCCCAACTTGTGCAGGATCAGGTTCAGCTCCAGCTCGCGGAAGCGCGTGTAGTTGGTGCGTACCCATTGATGCAGTTCTGACGACTGATCCTTGTTGGTGCGCAGGTAATGCGAGAATGAAAAATTCAGCCGGCCGATGATCGACTTAAGGAACGCAGGCAATGCCGCGACCTTGAACGGGCGCACGCGGGCGAATTCTCTCGGCAACGGTCCCCACAGAACATGCTCGTTCTCGACCGGCACGATGGCGGCGTTCGGGAACGTCTCGCGCAGCATCGTCCATGCGACGCTGGAGGCGCGGTCACGGTCTGGGATGAACAGGACGATCGGATCAACGCCGCGCCGGTCCGCTTCCTTCATGAAGCCGATTTCCGCGATGAGCTTGAAATAATCGTCGAAGGCGTGAAAGCCGAGGTCGATCACCTTGGGCACCCCGTCATTGACGATAAGACGGTCCATCAGCGCCATCTGCCCGAAGGTGTCGCTGATCAGCGCAGTCTCGGTGACGCCGGGGAGATAGTTCAGCAGCGACGGCTCGCGCAGGTTGATATCGAAAGCGGTCACCGCGCCGCGCTGAAGCACGAGGAACTCGGTCAGCGCCCGCGCGATCAGCGTCTTGCCCACCGCAGGGCGGGGCGAGCAGACGATATAAACAGGCGTGCGGCGCATCGGCGCGATGTCCGGCAGTCAGACGGTTAGATCTCGCTTGTCGGTGCGCGAGATGTGGCTGACTTGTCCTTCGAGCCGACGATCTCGGTCAGCTTGATGCGGTCGAACTCACCCCACACATTGCCCAGCCAGTGGCGGACATAGCCGCGCAGCACGAACGAGTAGTTGGCGGCTTCATCCTTCGTCCCCTTGTTGGCGACGAACTTGAGGAACGGCACCGAGGCGACTTCGACCTGCTCGTAGGCCATTTCGTTCAGCTTCGGAATCGTGATCTCGGTGGCGTTCTTGATGCGGTGGAAATACGAGTTGTAGGTCGCCTGGTCCCACTCGAAGAAGCTGGTGTTGTTGATGAAGTTCTTCACCAGGAAGTATTTCGCGCCGTCCATGAAGTTCGCGGTCTCGGCGATCTCGTCCAGCGAGGCGATCGACGGGCCGAGAATGTGGAACACGGCGAAGGTGATCTGGCCGGAGCGGGCGGCGTCGAGGAAGCCGATGTCGCGCAGTGCCGCGAGGGTGGGGGACAACAGTCCTGCGCGGACGTCGATGACGGTCACGCTGGTGCCCGATGAATTCAGCGTATCGAAGATTTTCATCTGATCGGACGTCGAGGTGACGTCGACGATCTGGGTGATGTCGGGATGAAAGCGCATCAGCGTGCCGCGCGGCGATTCGGTATCGAAGGCGCGGGTTGGGATGTTGTTTGCGCTGAAATAGTCGAGAACGGTGCGCGAAACGGTGGTCTTGCCGACCCCACCCTTGTCCGCGCCCACTACGATCACTGCCGGTTTCGCCATAAGACCCCTTTACGCGCTAAACACGTCCGCCTGACGACGGGAGCTTAGCCTGCTTTCCGCCGGAACATGGCAGAATCGAGGGATAATTCAATTCTTGACGACGCTGTTATGCTTAATAAACAACGGCTTCGTTAATGCCGAGGCTTATCGGCGGCCCCATGGCCCGAGAATCGAGCCCGCCGGAGACGGCGTCGGCTGCGGGGAACTGCCCCATGGTCCGGTATGTGGAGGCTCCGGCCGTGCTTCAGGTGAGGTATCCCCGGATTGGGGTGCGTTATCGCCGGTTTCAGCATCACCGCCCGGCAGCGGCATCGGGCCGGGATCGTGGCCGCCGGCATACTTCACCAGCGCCTTGACCCGCAAATCGACCGAGGGGTGGGTTGCGAACAGGTCGGCGAAGCCCTCGCGCGGATTGTCGATGCACATTTCCATCACGGCGGAGGTCGCACCTGGCAGTTCGCCGCGGCCCTCGATCTTGCGCAGCGCCGAGATCATGGCGTCCGGGTTCTTGGTGAGTTCGACGGAACCCGCATCCGCCAGCAGTTCGCGCGAGCGCGACAGGGCGAAACGCACCACCAGCGACAGGCCCCACGCGAGGCCGATCAGGGCAATCGCCAGCAGCACGATGGCGAAGGCGCCGCCGCCCTTCTTGTCGCCGTCGGACGATGACGACGAGGACCGCCCACCGCCGCTGTAGCGGACGCCCGAGTTGAAAAAGATGCGGAAAAACAGTTCCGCGAAAAAGCCGATCACGCCGGCGATGACGACGGCGATCACCAGCAGCTGCACGTCGCCGTTGCGGATATGGGTCAGTTCGTGGCCGAGGACGGCTTCCATCTCCCGGTCGTTGAGCGCCTTCATCAGGCCCGTGGTGACGCTGATCGCATACTGGCTGCGGTTGAGACCGGTAGCAAAGGCATTGAGCGCGGGACTGTCGACGATTTTGAGCTTCGGCATCGGAATGCCGCGCGAGATGCAGAGATTTTCGAGCAGATTGTAGAGCCGCGGCTGTTCCTGCCGCGTCACGTCATGCCCGCCCGTCACCGCATCGATGATGTTCTGGTGAAAGAAATAGGCGATCACGATCCAGAGCGCGGCCCCGATAGTGGCGAAGGGAAACGCCTTGATGAGGTCGCGCCCGGCGAGGGTAACATACGCCTCGAACGGACGGTTGCTGTTGAGCGCGACCTCCGCCAGCAGCGCACCGGCGAACACCATCACGTAGACGAGCAGGAACAGGCCGCCGAGCAGCAGCATCGAACGAACCTTGTTCGATGCGATGTGCGTGTAGAGACCGTACGCGGCCATGATGCGCTGCTCGTCGTTTTCGGTGTCAGGCGATCAGAACTTGACCGACGGCGCCTGTTCGAGCTGACCGCGCTGCTCGCCGAGGTCGAAGAAATCCTTCTTGGTGAACCCGAGCGCTCCGGCGAACAGGGCGGCCGGCAGTTGCTGGATGCCGGTGTTGTATTCCTGAACCGCATTGTTGAAGAAGCGGCGGCTGGCGGCGATCTTGTTTTCGATGTCCGACAGTTCGCTCTGCAACTGCTGGAAATTGGCGTTGGCCTTGAGGTCCGGATAGGCCTCCGACAGGGCGATCAGGCGGCCCAGCGCCGCGCCGAGCTGGCCTTCCGCTGCCGACACCTGCGCCGGTCCCTGAGCGGACATGGCGGCGTTTCGGGCCTTGATAACGTCTTCCAGCGTACCGCGCTCGTGGGTGGCGTAGCCTTTGACGGTCTCGACCAGGTTCGGAATCAGGTCGTGGCGCTGCTTGAGCTGCACGTCGATGTCGGCGAACGCCTGTGACACGCGCTGCGCCAGCGCGACCAGCCGGTTGTAGGCGCCGAACACGAACAGCGCGATGACGACGATGGCACCGAGTAAAATCCAGCCGGACGACATGAGGGAAAACTCCTTGAGGACGACGAATGCGCCGAACCTAGCCGAAAAGATCGGCGCGCGGCAGGGCCCGCGACGCAGATGTCGCGCTATTTGGTCGCCTTCAAGGAGGGATGGTTCAAATATGAACTGAAATAAGCGGGTCCTTTGAAAACGGACGGCGCCTTCAATCTCCCGACTGGCCGTCCCCGCCTGCGCGGGGACGACAAGACTTAATTCGCTTACGGCTTGGCCATGTGCCATGCGCCGTTGAGGAAGCCGTCGCCGGTGGTGTCGCCGGGCTTGGTGTCCTTCGCGAAGGTGTAAAGCGGCTTGCCCTTGTAGGCCCACATCTTGCTGCCGTCGTCGCGGGTGACAATGGTCCAGTCGCCCGAGGCCTTGGCGTCCGCGGCGGCCATCAGCGGCGGCCAGTTGGTGGCGCAGGGACCGTTGCAGGCCGACTTGCCGACGCTGTCCTTGTCGAATGTATAGAGCGTCATGCCCTTGGCATCGACATAGGTCTTGCCTGCCGGAGTATCTGCGACCTTCGCCGCCTGCGCGAAAGCTGCGGATGATGCGAGCATGAAAGAGACAGCCGCAATCGCGGCGAATGTTCTGGACATCGCTGTTTGACTCCTGATGAATATTGCGTCGGACGCGAACGCGTCATCAGGACAAACTCCGGCGTGGCGAAATTATTCCGGTCCGCCGTTCCCGGCGGGAAAAACCGCGTCGCCCCAGTCCCATTTTTTCGCGCGCTTGTATGCAGATTTGTCGCGATGCGGGATGCTCGCGGCTTCTATCCCGTCGGCCGTGCAGATTTTTGCGGTCACCGCGATCTTGGTCACCTGCGGCTGTGCCAGCACGCGCGTCGGCCGCAGCGCAGGACGCGTGCGTGACAGGACGACATAGCTGAATTTTTCATCCTCGTAGGGAAGGTCGGCGCCCTTGAGGTGTTTATGCGCGCGCGATCGCTGCAGCCGTTGCGTAAAATGACACCAGTCGGGTTTGGTCAGTGGACATGCTGCATCGTGCGGGCAGGGGGCGATCACATGTGCGCCCTTGGCGATCAGCCGCGCGCGCAGATCGATGATGCGCGCATATCCCGCCGGCGTGCCGGGCTCGACGACCACCAGCGTGTCGCGCGTTTTCGCCCACATGGCATCGGCCAATGCCGAGCGCTCGCTCGCGCTCAACTCGTTGATCACGTAGCTTGCGACGACCAGATCCGCCTCGGGCGAAGCAGTGAGCAGTTTGCGCGCGTCGCCGGAGTTGTAGCTCATCGCGCCGAGCCGCGGGTGTGACTGCGCCAGTTCGGCCGCGAGGTCGCGCAGCGCCGTGTTGGCGTCGAGCAAGGTGAAAGTATTGAGCGAGGGGAAGGCTTCGCTTGCCGCCCATGTCGCGGTCCCCGGGCCAGCGCCGATATCGAGCAGGCTCTTAGGTGCGAAGTCCGGATTGACCTCCGTGAAGGCATTGAGGCTCGCGGCAACCGCCGCATAGGTCGCCGGCATCCGCGCCAGCGCATAGGCGAGAGCGTCGTCGCCTGTCCTGATGCCGCCGGAGCCGCCGCCGTCACGATAGGTCCGCGAGATGGTGTCCGCGCGCTGCGCGGCGTCGTTGCGCGACAGGCCTTCCGCCTTGCGGGTCAACGCGGCTTTGAGTTCGGCGGGGAGGTTGGGAGCGATCATTGGCGGAGCATACTATGTCGTCCCCGCGAAAGCGGGGACCCATAATCGCGAAGGCCTGCTGGTTGGAAGGAGCCTTCCGGCCATCTTTTCAAATTGAGAGGCCGGTGGCTATGGGTCCCCGCTTTCGCGGGGACGACATCCAGGGAGTAGTGGGCTGCGCTCACCGACCCTCCCGCTCAAGGGGAGGACGCAACAATCACGCCACGTTCTGGTCGAGAACCTTCATCGCGCCGTCGAGATCGACCGACACCAGTTGCGACACACCACGCTCCGCCATGGTGACGCCGAACAGCCGGTTCATGCGCGCCATGGTGATCGGATTGTGGGTGATGATGATGAAGCGCGTCTCGGTGGACGAGGTCATCTCATGCAGCAGGTTACAGAACCGCTCGACGTTGTGGTCGTCCAGCGGCGCGTCGACTTCGTCCAGTACGCAGATCGGCGACGGGTTGGTGAGGAACACCGCGAAGATCAGCGCCAGCGCGGTCAGCGCCTGTTCGCCGCCGGAGAGCAGCGACAGCGTCTGCGGCTTCTTGCCGGGCGGCTTGGCGATGATTTCGAGGCCCGCCTCGAGCGGATCGTCGCTTTCGATTAGGGTCAGTTCGGCCTGACCGCCGCCGAACAGCTCGGTGAACAGTCGCTTGAAGTGGGTGTTGACTGTCTCGAACGAAGTCAGCAGGCGTTCGCGGGCTTCCTTGTTGAGGCTCTGGATGCCGGTGCGCAGCTTCTTGATCGCTTCCACCAGATCGTCGCGCTCGGTGGTCAGCGTCAGGTGCTGGGCCTCGACCTCGCGCAGCTCTTCTTCGGCGCGCAGGTTGACGGCGCCGAGGCGTTCGCGGTCGCGGCGGAGTTTTTCAAGGTCGGTTTCGATGTCGGTCACGGCCGGAAGCTCGGTCTCCGGCGTGATCTCGGCCAGCGCGGCGACGCCGTGCGGCTCGACTTCGAGCATGTCGCGGATTTCGCGCTCGATGTCGTCGAGCCGGCGGCGCGTGCCTTCCATCCGCTCTTCGGAGCGGGCGCAGGCTTCGCGCGACGCGGACAGCGCATCGAGCGAGGCGCGGGCGACGCGATCGGTTTCCGCCATCGCGGTTTCGGCCGAGGCCAGCGCATCGGCCGCCGTGCGGCGCTCGGCTTCGGCGTATTCGATCTCGCTGATCAGCGCGCTGCGCTTCTCGGCGAACACCTCGGGTGCGTTTTCAAGCTCGGCGCGCTCGGTCTTGACCTCGACGATGCGGGTCTCAACTGTCTCGATCTGCGACGCGGCGTTTTCCTTGCGGCTCTGCCATTCGTTGCGCTCGGCGACAATCGCCTGCACGCGCCGGTCGGCGAGTTCGGCTTCACGCGCCAGCGCCTGCGCCTCGGCGCGGACCTGCGCCGCGAGACGGCGGTGGCCGTCCATGTCGGCGCGCACGGTGGCGAGCTTTTCCTCGTTTTCGGCGCTCGAGGGCAGTTCGCTCAAAACGGCGACAGCGGCTTCGTGTGCGCCATGCGCCTCGGTGCGATCCTCGGCAAGGCGGGTGCGGCGCTCGTCCAGCGCGGAACGGCGCGAGGCGTGGCGGTTGATCTCGCGCTCCGCGTTCGCGTGCTGCTCGCGCGCCGCATTGGCTTCGCGCTGGGCGGAGCGTGCGGCTTCACGCGCGGCGCTCTCGGCAGCGGACGCGGCCTTGAGTTCGGCGTCGGCATTGTCCAGTGCCTGACGCTTGGCGACGGCATCGGCGCGTGCCTGCTCAAGTTCGGATTCGATGTCGATAAGGCGGGCGCGCTCGGCCAGCCGCCGAGCCGCGCCGGTCGGCGCATGGGCGGCGGCGACGAATCCGTCCCAGCGCCACAGGTCGCCTTCGCGCGAGACCAGCCGCTGGCCGGTCTTCAGCTGCGAGGCAAGCTGCGCACCGCGTTCGCGGCTGACGACGCCGATCTGGGCCAGACGCCGCGCCAGTTCCGGCGGAGCGGTGACATGGGCGGCAAGCGCCTCGATGCCTTCGGGCAGCGACGGATCGCCGTCGGCGACGCCGAGATTGGACCAGCGCATCGGCGCGGTCGGATCGACCGGCGCGTCGAGATCGTCACCGAGGGCTGCGCCCAGCGCCTTTTCGAACCCCTTGGCGACGTTGACGCCGTCGATGATCGGCGGCCACAGGTTCTTGGTTTCGCCGTTGACGATCTTCGAAATCGTCTTGGCTTCGGTCTCCAGCCGCTGCACGCGTTTTTCTGCGTCGGCAAGCGGCGCACGCGAGGCCTCAAGCGTGGCGCGGGCATTTACATGCGCGGCCTCGCTGGCCTGGGTCGTGGCTTCGGAGATCAGCAACGCTTCCGCTGCCGCCTCCATTGCAGCGACCAGCGTATCCAGATCGCCAAGTCCACCGGTCTCGGCGGCGAGCTTCTCGACTTCGCCTTCGACGCTGACGATGTCCTGATCGAGCCGCGCGAGGCGGTCGCGGTGGGTGCGGACGTTGGCTTCGAACTGGTTGCGCTTTGCGGTGAGATCGGCGAGCGCGGTGGTCAGTTCGGAGAAGGTCCGCTCCGCTGCGGCGAGCGTGGCTTCGGCCTCCGCAACGCGCTCATCGGCGCCGCTGCGCTTGTCAACGCGCGACTTGATTTCATCCTTGAGGTCGTTGTCCTCGGCCTCTAGCCGCGCCAGCGCGACGTCGGCATCGGACAGTTGGCGCTGCTCGCGCTCGATGTCGGCGGCGAACTGGGTCAGACGCCGGTCGAGCTCAATGACGCGCTCCCTGGCGCGCGCTTCCTCGCGGTCGAGCATTTCGCGGGTGTTGGTCAGGCGCTGCAAGCCGGCTGCGGCGCGCGCTTCGTTCTCGCGCAGGCCCGGCAGCTCGGAGGCGCGGATCGCCTGAATGCGTGCGGCTTCTGCCTGCTGGAGGGTGCGTTCGGCCTGCTCGCGGACGTTCAGGTCGTGGGTCTGGCCTGCTTCGGCGACGTCGGTATTGGCCTGCAGCCAGCGCAGGTGAAACAGCAGCGCTTCGGCCTTGCGGACCTTGGCGGCGACTTCGCGATAGCGGATCGCCTGACGCGCCTGCTTCTTCAGGCCCTCGATCTGGCTCGCCAGCTGACCGATGACGTCTTCGACGCGGGTGAGGTTGGTCTCGGCCGCCTTGAGGCGCAGTTCAGCTTCATGACGGCGTGCATGCAGACCGGCGACACCGGCAGCGTCTTCCAGCACGCGGCGGCGCTGGTCGGGACGCGCCTGAATGATTTCGCCGATCTTGCCCTGGTGGACGAGGGCAGGCGAGCGCGCACCGGTGGCGGCGTCAGCGAACAGAATCTGCACGTCGCGCGCGCGTACGTCGCGGCCGTTGATGCGATACACCGAACCGGCTTCGCGCTCGATCCGCCGTGAAATTTCCAGCACTTCCTGATCGTTCATCGCGGACGGCGCCGAACGATCGGAGTTGTCGATGGTCATCGCCACTTCGGCGTGATTGCGTGCGGGGCGGTTGCCGGAGCCTGCGAAAATCACCGCGTCCATGTCGGCGGCGCGCAGCGACTTGTGCGAGGTTTCGCCCATCGCCCAGCGCAGCGCTTCGACCAGATTCGATTTGCCGCAGCCGTTGGGGCCGACAACGCCGGTCAGACCCGGCTCGATCAGAAAATCGGTCGGCTCAACGAAGGACTTGAATCCGTGAAGGCGAAGGCGCGTGAGTTTCATGCGATGGACACTCTGTTGGCCGGGGAACTCTCGAAGTCGGAATTATCCAGCCGGGGCAAGGTCATAGCAGGCCTGTGCCAGTATAACTGAGTCGCGGAATGCGCCTCGAACTGTCCGCACAATGGCGAGGCAGGCCGCCGAGGGCAACCGGCCCGCGGGGCTTTTCCCAAGGGATTTAAAGGGATTTCCGAGGGATTTCAGTGTGTTTCGGGCGGATGTTCCCGAAAACTGGACCGGTTCCGCCCGAATGCCTCAGCTCTTGATCAGCGGCTTGATCAGCTTTTCGAAGGCGTCGAACGAGGTGTCGCCCTTCACGGCGGTTCCATTGACGAAGAAGAACGGCGTCGAGTTGACCTTCAGCTTGCTGTAGGCGTGCTCACGCACATCCAGAATGCCCTTCTGGATTTTCGGATCGCCCTGCACGCAGTCCTTGATCATCTGCTCGCTGAAGCCGGCCTGCTTGCCGATGCGGTTGATGGTGCCGAGCGCGTCCGAGGCCAGATCGTTCTGCTGCTTGAACAGCATGTCGACGATCGCGAAATATTTCGGGGCATCGTCCTTGGCGACGCAGCGCGCCAGCGCCGAAGCCGCCAGCGCCACCTGATCGAGCGGGAACTCGCGGAAGATGAAGCGCACCTTGCCGGTGTCGATGTAATTGGTCTTGATCTGGGGGAACACGTCCTTGGTGAACGACGCGCAGTGCGGGCACGTCATCGAGGCGTATTCAATGATGGTGACAGGCGCGTCTTTCGATCCCATCGCCATGTCGCCGAGCTCGCCGACTTGATTGATTTCCGCTGCGGTCTGGGCGCTGGCCTGGCTAACCAGCTGCCATGGCGAAAGGCCGAGTGCTGCGGCGAAGCCGGTCAGGGACAAGGCGGCGGTAAAAGTGCGGCGCGTGATGTTCAACGGTCTGCTCCGGGAAATACGTGCGAACGGCGTCGTCACGCCTGATGAGGAACGTTTCGCTAGCTTGAAACGACAATTGTGGCAATGCCGGGCCGCGGTCGCGCGCCGTTCTGAACCTCAATTTCGCTTGATCGAGGCGCCCAGCCGCGCCAGCGCCGCACGCAAACCGTCATCTTCCACGGTGCCGAGCGAGGCTTCGACCTTCGCGACAGCTGCGGCGTCGGGTCCTTTTCTGATTTTCCGCACGGGTTTGCGCGACAGCGGCGCCTGCCGCAGCGCGATCCGCCCCACCGCGTTCCACCCCAGGAAACGGTTGACCCGCTCCAGAATGACATCCGAGGTGTGCTGGATTTCCAGCGCCATCGGGCCTTCGACCCGCAGCACCAAGGTGGCCGGTTCGGGAATCTGGTTCTCGACCGGACGCGGCCACTGGATTTTCAGCGGTTCCGAATGGGCTGCGACGTTGGGTCCTGCGATCTCCGCCCATCGCGTTACCAGTTCACGCGAGGCAAAGCCCTGCTTGGCGAAGGCGTCATTGATCGCACTGCCGAGCAGTGCGGATAACGGCTTCGCGGTGAGGGGACCGGGCTTGTTCATGGGCGGTTGTCGTCGGTACATAGTGTCCCATGACCTTATCAGGCGCTGCCGCGCGGCGAAAGAAATCTGAGGACAGCGCGGCAGCCGATCGCCCGGCGCTGCTGCTGGCCTGGTACGACCGCCACCGCCGCCAGTTGCCGTGGCGCGCGCCGCCGGGCCGCGCGAGCGATCCGTATCGCGTATGGCTGTCGGAAATCATGTTGCAGCAAACCACCGTGAAAGCGGTCGGGCCGTATTTCGAGAAATTCACTGCGCGCTGGCCGACCGTGGCGGCGCTCGGCGCTGCATCGCTCGATGACGTTTTGAGAATGTGGGCGGGGCTTGGTTACTATTCCCGTGCGCGCAACCTTCATGCCTGCGCCGTCACGGTGCTGCGCGATCACGGTGGTGCATTTCCCGACACCGAAGACGGTTTGCGGTCGCTGCCGGGGATTGGCCCCTACACGGCTGCGGCCATTGCCGCGATTGCATTCAGCCGGCAGACCATGCCGGTCGATGGGAATATCGAACGCGTGGTGTCGCGGTTGTTCGTCGTCGAAGATCCGTTGCCCAAATCCAAACCTCAGATTCAGCAATTGGCGGCGACGCTGCTTTGGGATTCACGCGCGGGCGACAGCGCGCAGGCGCTGATGGATCTCGGGGCCACGATATGTACGCCGAAGAAACCCGCCTGCGCACTTTGTCCACTCAGCGACAATTGCGCCGCGCGAATACGGGGCGATCAGGAGACGTTTCCGCGCAAGGCGCCGAAGAAGACCGGCGCGCTGCGGCGAGGTGCAGCCTTCGTCGTCACACGCGGCGATGAACTGCTGGTTCGTACGCGCGGGGAAAAGGGGCTGCTCGGCGGCATGACGGAAGTGCCGACATCCGAATGGCTCGCCGGTCACGACGACAGGGATGAGCGCGGGCAGGCGCCCGCGCTCAAAGTCTCACGCTGGCATCGCAAAACAGGCGTGGTCACGCATGTGTTCACGCATTTCCCGCTCGAGCTTGTGGTTTATGTCGCGAATGTCCCTGCGCGCACGCGCGCGCCGGACGGCATGCGCTGGGTGCCCGTCGCCACATTGAAGGACGAGGCCTTGCCGAATGTCATGCGCAAGGTCATCGCGCATGGATTGGGGGAGTAGCGAGAGCGGCAATGGTACGATTGGCCGCGATGTGAATCCCTCCCCCTTGTGGGGAGGGGCAGTCGAGCGTAGCGAGACTGGGGGTCTTCTAATTTCTCCCCCACCCGGCGCGCCCGTTCGCTTCGCTCTCGGCGCGCCACCCTCCCCACAAGGGGGAGGGAAAAGGCGGTGCCGCGAGTGCTACCCCGCGCTCGACAGCATCGATGTTTCAGGCCGGGGCACGATCGGCGGCTTGGCGTTGAGGGCATCGACCTGAAAGCCTGCGACGCGCTTGTAGGTGTTGGCGACGTCTTCCAGTTCCTGCTGCGTCATCACGTCGGTCACGACATTGAAGCCGTTCGGCGCGCGTTCCTCGACCAGTTGCATCACCTGCTCGGGTCCGTTGCGGCGGTTGAGCTTGACGAGTTCGGTGGTCGCCGGACGGCGTTCGGTCTCATAGGCCTGCAGAGCCTCCGACGTCTCGCCGTGATTGAGAATCTCGCGCGTAATGACGCGGGCATCGAGAATGGCCTGCGATGCGCCGTTGGAGCCGATCGGATACATTGGATGTGCAGCGTCGCCCATCAGCGTGACGTTGCCGAAGGTCCAGCGGTCGATCGGATCGCGGTCAACCAGCGGATATTCGTAAGCGTGCGCGCAATTGCGGATCAGGCCGGGGACATCGAGCCAGTCGAATCTCCAGTCCTCGAACCAGGGCAGGAATTCGTCGAGCCTGGCTGCGCGGTTGTAGTCCTCGCGCCGCCACTGATGGTCCGGCGGAAAGAAGCGCTCGGCAATCCAGTTGATGCGGAATTTTCCGTCTCGCGTCGGCGCATTCGAAATCGGATAGCAGACGAACTTCAGGCTTTCGTGGCCGGCCATGATCATGGTGCGGCCGGACAGGAAAGCGTCGCTTTCGGTGATGCCGCGCCAGAGGATGCGGCCATTCCAGATCGGCGGACCTTCGGCGGGATAAAGTTTGCCGCGCACGGCGGAATGGATTCCATCGGCCGCAATCAGCAGCGTGCCGTCATAGGTGCCGGCGTCGTCGCCGGTGGCCTTGTCGATGAAGCGGGCCGAAACGCCGTTCGGCGTATCGGTGAAACTCGCCAAGTGGTGGCTATTGAGCAGATTGTCGGAGTCCAGACGTTCAATCACGGTATCGAGCAGGATCTGGTGCAGCACACCGCGATGGATCGAGAACTGCGGCCACTTGTACCCGGCTTCAAGCCCGCGCGGCTCGCTCCAGATTGGTTTTCCGTGCTTGGAGAAGTAGGACAGTTCCTTGGTTCTGACGCCGGCGGCATCGAGCTTGTCGAGCAGGCCGAGTTCGGTCAGTTCGCGCACCGCATGCGGCAGCACGTTGATGCCGACGCCCAGCGGCTTCAGTTCCGGCACGCTTTCGAACACGCGGCACGGAATGCCGATCTGATGAAGGCTGAGCGCGAGCGTCAGCCCGCCGATCCCGCCGCCTGCGATAAGAACCGTCATGATACGCTCCTGTAACTGCCGTCGTCATGGCACGGGAAACGGCGAGGGGGCAACTGCGAAAGGGCGTTCCGGAGCGCGGCGCTAACCCGTCTTTCGCTTCGGCCGCGCCATCTCGCGTCCGATCTCGAGCATGATGCTCCGCAGCCAGATCGAGCCGGGGTCCATCTGCACGCGGGTCGGATAGAACATGAACTGCTCGTCGATCCCCGGATCGATAGGCGGGAACACTGTGACCAGCGACAATTGTTTCGACAGTGCGGCAATCAGGCGGCGCGGTACGAACGCAACGAGATCAGTGCGCGCAGCGACATGCAGCGCTTCGATGTAGCTCGGCACCACCAGCGCGATGCGCCGCTCCAGCTTTTTGGTCTGCAGCCAGGTGTCGATCAGGTCTTCGCTCTGGCCGCGAATGACGACAGCGACATGCCGCGCCTTGAGAAAGGTGTCCTTGTCTTTCAACCGCGCTCCCGCCGGATGACCATGCCGCACCGCCAGAGCGTCGGCGTCGGTGTAAAGCAGCTGCCGGTGAAATCCCTTGAAGGCATCCCCGATGCTGATCACGATATCGATGGTGCGCGCGAACTCGGCGGTGAAGATCGCGGGACCGCGCCACGGAACAACGTCGATCCGCACGCCCGGCGCGGCGGCGTCCAGCCTTTTCATCAGCGGCGGCATCAGCAGTTCAACCGCGAGATCGGGCATCATCAGGCGGAAGCGCCGTTCGCTGCGCGCGGCGTCGAAATCGTCCGGCATGAACAGGCCGCGCACCTGATCCAGCGCCTGGGCCAGCGGGGCGCGTAATGCCTGTGCGCGCGGCGTCAACTCCATGCGCGCGCCGACGCGCACCAGCAAGGGATCGCCGAGGATGTCACGCAGGCGTTGCAGCGCGTGACTGGTCGCCGGTTGCGACAATCCGATCCGCATGGCTGCCCGGCTGACATTGGCCTCCAGCAGCAGTGCGTCGAGAGCGACCAGCAGGTTGAGGTCGAGCGAAGCTAAATTCATCGTGCGAATATATATCATACGAAGCATCGATTGGAAGAATATCGATGGGAGGCCCATCATCCGCCCATCAATTCAAGCAGAGGACGGAACTCATGAGTGCCGAAGCCAACAAGAAATTGATCCAGCAGATCTTCACCGACTCCGCCAACCGCAGCGGAATGACCTTCATCGATCACCTCGCGGACGATGCGGTGTGGGTCCAGACCGGCCAGTGTTCCTGGTCGCGTAACTTTACGAGGAAGGATGAAATCACAAACGGCCTTCTCGGCTATTTGCGAACCTTGCTGGCGGATCGCCCGCGGACGCTGGCGTTCAACTTCATTGCCGAGGGCGACACTGTTGTGGTCGAGGCAAAAGGTGACAACGTCACAAAGTCTGGCGAGCGCTACGACAATGAATACTGCATGGTCTGGCGCGTCGAAAACGGCAGGATCAAGCAGATCAAGGAATACTGTGACACGGCATTGGTCGAGCGCGTGCTCGGTCCGTTTCCGAAATCGCAGATGCGGGCAGCGGGTTGAAGCGGTGGCCCGCGCTTATCCGGGTGTCAGGCCGCGGCTCGCGTTGCGGTTGCTAGATTCGATGCGGGATACTGTTCGCGATGCTTTTGAAGTTTTCCGGACCTGGCGCCGACGTATTCGCGATCGCCGCGAACTCGGAGCGATGAGTGAGCGCCAGCTCAACGATATGGGAATGAGCTGGCCGGAGATCGCGTTCGAGATCGAAAAGCCGTTTTGGCGGGAGTGAATGGTGGACGGCGGGTCAGCCCGCCGCCATCTCGCTGCGGATTTCGGCGCGCAACTCGTCGATCAGCCTGAGACCCTTCTTGGTCTCGACGTGCCAGAAGGTCCAGCCGTTGCAGGCTTCGGCCCCCTGAGCGAGCGCGCCCATGCGGTGGATCGAGCCGACCTTGTCGCCGAGCATGATCGCGCCGTCGGCACGCACCAGCGCGCCATGCTTCTTCTTGGAATCGACCAGTTTGGTGCCGGGCAGGATCATGCCGCGCTCGACCAGCTCGGAAAACGCGACACGCGGCGCACCGCGCGCGGTCATGAATGGAGCAAGCGTCGCTTCCGGCAGCGGCTCGATGGCGGCAATACGCGCTTCGGCGGCCTTGGCATAGGTCTGGTCGCGCTCGAAGCCGATATAGCTGCGGCCGAGGCGTTTCGCGACAGCGCCGGTGGTGCCGGTGCCGTTGAACGGGTCGATCACGAGGTCGCCGGGCTTTGACGACGACAGCAGCACACGCGCCAGCAATCCTTCGGGCTTCTGGGTCGGATGGACCTTCTTGCCGTCGCTGCCCTTGAGACGTTCTTCGCCGGTGCAAAGCGGGATCGTCCAGTCGGAACGTGCCTGCACGTCCTCGTTGGCGGCCTTCAGCGCTTCATAATTGAAGGTGTAACCCTTGGCGTTCTCGTCGCGCGCCGCCCAGATCATGGTCTCGTGGGCATTGGTGAAGCGGCGGCCGCGGAAATTCGGCATCGGGTTGGTCTTGCGCCACACGATGTCGTTGAGAATCCAGAAGCCCAGATCCTGCATGATCGCGCCGACGCGGAAAATGTTGTGATAGGAGCCGATCACCCAGATCGTCGCCGACGGCTTCATGGCGCGGCGCGCGGCAAGCAGCCATGCACGCGTAAAATCATCATAGGCGGCGAAGGATGAGAACTTGTCCCAGTCGTTGTTGACCGCATCGACATGGGATTCGTCGGGGCGCTTGAGGTCGCCCTTCAATTGCAGATTGTATGGAGGGTCTGCGAAGACCAGATCGACCGATCCGGCTTTCATCTTCGACATCTCCGCGACGCAATCGCCGATGACGATGTGCGAACTGGGAGCATTTTCAAATTGAGTGCGGGGCGCCTTTGCAGACGCCCCGCGACGCGACACTACCATGACTCAAAACCTGACTCAGGCGACGCAGCCGGCGACGCGGGACTAACAAATCCGACTGTCATCACCATGAATGGCCAAGGTAAAAATGAGCTTAATCAAAAACAGGTTTGTGACGAATCCGAAATTGATTCCGAAATCCGGTTTGCATCGCGGATCGCAAACGCACGCTGAGCGTTGAGCGATGCAGCAATCGGCGGAATTGCTGGCACTGCGCACCTTTCGTTGCGAAATTCAGCCCGCATTCATGTCGTGGAGTGGAAACACATCGAAATGCCGCATGAGTGTCCTGAATCCGAACTAGGCAATTTTTGCCGGGCGCTGTATGAATCGTTAACAGGACTTTCGGCTCCATCGCGTTGTGAGCACGACGCGCCCGCCGGTTGAGGAGATTTCCGATGCGTTACGATGATTTCCGCCGCAGCGACAACATCGACGATCGCCGCGACGACAGCGGCTACGGCGGAGGCGGCGGAGGTTTCGGATTTCCGATGGGTGGTGGCGGCGGGCTCGGCATCGGTACCATCGTCGTGCTCGGCCTGATCGGCTGGGCGGTCGGCATCGACCCGCGCATCCTGATCGGCGGCGCCGAGATCCTGACCGGCGGCCAGCAGCAGGCGCCGAGCTATCAGACCGATCGCAGAACCAGCAGCCCGCCGAAGGCCGGCGCGCCGACGGACGAAATGGGCAGCATGATCGCCGGCGTACTCGGCGAAATCGATGACCGCTGGAGCGAAATCTTCTCGGCGAGCGGCCAGACCTATCGCGGACCCCGCATCGTGCTTTTCAAGAATGCCACCAACGGCGGGCGCTGCGGCATGGCGCAGTCGGCCATGGGCCCGTTCTATTGTCCGCCCGACAAGCAGATTTTCCTCGACACCGGATTCTTCCGCGAAGTCGAGACCCGTTTCCGCGGCTGCTCTGGGAACGCATGCAAGTTCACCACCGCCTACATCATCGCGCATGAAGCCGGTCACCACATCCAGAACCTGCTTGGCATCCTGTCGAAGGCGCAGCAGATGCAGCAGCAGGCCGGTAGCAAGGCCGAGGCGAACAACATTCAGGTGAGGGTCGAGTTGCAGGCGGATTGCCTGTCCGGGGTCTGGGTCAACCGCGAAGAGAAGAAGCGGCCCGGGTTCCTTGAGGCGGGCGACATCGATGCGGCGCTGCAGACCGCGTCCGCGATCGGTGACGATACGCTGCAGCGGCAATCGACCGGGCGGGTCGTGCCCGACTCGTTCACCCACGGTTCGGCCGCGCAGCGCAAGCGCTGGTTCATGACCGGCTTCCAGCAGGGCTCGGTGCAAGCCTGCAATACATTCGCGCCCGGCGTTCAGCTCTAGCAAGCGGGAGTCGTCATCCAGAGGTGCGAGCCATTTGGCGAGCCTCGAAGGATGACAGCGCCGTCGCCCTTCGAGGCTCGGGCAGGAATCGCCTCGCACCTCAGGGTGACGGCTAAGGAAAAAGACGTGATGTCCTCAATCGATGAAACCAGGAAGTTCGTCCCGCTCAACATCGCGGTGCTGACTGTGTCCGATACGCGCTCGCTGGCCGATGACAAGTCCGGCACGACGTTGGCGGACCGGCTCACGGCTGCGGGCCATCGCCTTGCCGCGCGGGACATCGTCACCGACGACGCCGATGCGATTCGCGCCAAGTTGCGGATGTGGATCGCCGATCCCGGCGTCGATGTGGTGATCACCACCGGCGGCACCGGCTTCACCGGCCGCGACGTGACGCCGGAAGCGGTTGAGCCGTTGTTCGAGAAGCGGATGGACGGTTTCTCGATCGCGTTTCACATGCTGAGCCACGCCAAGATCGGCGCGTCGACCATTCAAAGCCGCGCCACCGCCGGTGTCGCCGGTGCGACGTTCATCTTCTGCCTGCCGGGCTCGCCAGGCGCCTGCAGGGATGGATGGGACGGCATTCTCGCGCAGCAACTCGATTACCGCACCAAGCCGTGCAACTTCGTCGAGATCATGCCGCGGCTGGACGAGCACCTGAAGCGCGGCAAGGCGAGGGCGTAAGGCTCGTCAGTGCGCGGAGCGTAAGCGACGAAGCAATCCATCTTTTTTGTCGCTCTGCTTCGCTTCGCTCGCAATGACGATGAGTACGTCTAGAGCGTCAGCTCCCACGTCTCGCCGATCAGGTCGTGACCGAAACTGTGGTGCGGTTCGGTTGCGACATGCACGAAACCCGCGTTCTGATAGATTCCACGCGCGGCGAGCAGCATGCTCTGGGTCCACAGCGTGATCTTGCGATAGCCGCAACTCCGCGCGAAGGCGATGCACTCATCCACCAGCCGCTTGCCGAGGCCATGACCGCGCGCCGCCGGATCGATCAGCAGCAGACGAATCTTCGCAACCTCATCGGAGTGCTTCACCAGAAATACCGAGCCGACCTGCTGGCCGTCGATCTCGGCGATCCAGCAGCGTTCGCGCGCCGGGTCGAAGTCCTTCAGGAACTGCGCGGTGATCTCGGCGCACAAGGCCTCGAAGGAAATATCCCAGCCGTATTCGCGCGCGTAGAGCAGGCCGTGCTGCTGCACGATCCAGCCCATGTCGCCGGGCCGATGGACGCGCAGTGTTATCTCGGGGCGGCCGGCCTCGTCGTCGAGCAGCCGTTCGATGGCCGTCATTGCGGTGACAAGGCGTTCCTCGCCGCCACGCGGGAGTTTTTCAAGCATCTCCCCGATCTCATCATGCGAACTTCGATTGAGGCGGCCGTATGCCAGTCGTCCCTTGGCCGTCAGGGCCAGCCGGAATTGCCGCCGATCCGAGGGGACCGGCTTTCGCGTCACCAGCCCCTTGTCCATGAAGGCTTGAACGATGCGGCTCAGATATCCCGGATCGAGATCGAGTTGGGCGCCGATCTCCTTTGCGGTCGGCTCGTCGCGGTGTGCGAGCTCGAAAAGCACGCGGGCTTCCGTCAGCGAGTAGGGGCTTTCAAGGAGTTGCTGCTCAAGCACACCGATCTTGCGGGTGTAGAAGCGGTTGAACCGCCGGATCGCGGCGATCCGGGCTTCCTTCGCGGCTTCCTGAGTAATGTCCATCGGCGACCGACGCCTCGTCCTGTTCAGACGGGCATCTTCGGGATATTGTTGACGCAGTCAAGTATTATTGTTGACGTGGTCAACTAGTTTCAGGCGGCCACGAAAATCCGCGTCCGCAGCACGGCGCGGCCGGTGCGGCCGAGTTTGGAGAGCAGTTTGGCCTCGGCGCGGCGCGCCGCAGGGGCATAGCCGCCAACCCGCTCATAATGGTCGCGGGAAATCAGCAGGCCCTGATCGGGCGAGGGTCCGGAGATGAACCGCGCGAGGGATTTCACTCCGTCGCGCACGGTGGCGTCTTCATAGGGAGAGCGCGCGTAACGAAAGACACCGGCGCGCTGACGGCCGCTTAAAGAAACGCCCTGAATGAACTGGGTGGTTTCGTCGATCCATCCCGAATCCAGCACAGCGCCGGGCAGCAGGAACAACAGCCAGGGCGAGCGGCTTTGCTGGGCGCCTGCCGCAAGCGCTGCGCCGCGCGATCCGTCGAACTTCAGGAAGTTGCAGCCCGCGATGTCGGCCACCCGCTCGATCGCCTCGGATGCCGCACGATCCACCAGCACCACGTCCCGCACGAGGCCGGCCGCCGCGCCGGGCACCAGAGCCGCAAGGGTGGCAACAACGGGTTGCTCGGCGCCTTCGGTGGGAATGACAACGCTGATCATGAGTTGTTGAAATACGTGTCCGCCAAATGACTGATGCGAAACCGTTATCATCTTGTCACAGTCAGAACAGCCCGTCAGGTGCAGCTTTTTGCGGCATTCATGAACGCCGGACCATGTCGTTCAGCCACGAACGCTGGCCGGACGAGACGCCAAACCGGCGCCGCGCACGACCGGAAACCGGCGCAAATATTTTGGGGACGGGCGTCATTGAAGTTCTTGTTTTGTTCTCATTCGGTGCTATGTTCTCCCCATGAGCCATGCATCCCATGCCCTCAAACACCCGCCGGTGACGCCCCCCTCTGATCCGGCGGGTGTTCCTTCTCCCTTTCCTGAAATCGAAGTCGCGATCGACCGTCAGCGGCGCAGGGGCCGCGGGGCGCAATCCAACGCCAGCGGACGGTTCGAGGCCGAAGCACGGGTCACCTTCGACGACGGCTGGCAGAGCCTCGAAGAGTTGCCGCCGTTCAAGACCACGGTCGCGGTCGATACGGCACGCAAGGTCATCACCCGCAACGACTCGCCCGACATCGGCTTCGACCGCTCGATCAATCCGTATCGCGGTTGCGAACACGGCTGCGTCTATTGTTTCGCACGTCCGACCCACGCCTATCTCGGCCTGTCGCCGGGCCTCGATTTCGAATCCCGGCTGTTCGCCAAGCCCGACGCGCCGGAACTGCTCGAAAAGGAACTGGCCGCGCCGGGATACGAGCCGCGCATGATCGCGATCGGCACCAACACCGATCCGTATCAGCCGATCGAGCGCGAGCACAAAATCATGCGCGGCATTCTCGAGGTGCTGGAGCGCACCGGGCATCCGGTCGGGATCGTCACCAAATCGGCCTTGGTGACGCGCGACATCGACATTCTTGCGCGGATGGCAAAACGCAATCTTGCCAAGGTCGCGATTTCGGTGACGTCGCTGGACCCGAAACTCGCACGCACCATGGAGCCGCGCGCCGCGACGCCGCCGAAACGGCTTGAGGCGCTGCGTCAGCTCGCCGCGGCGGGAATTCCGACAACGGTGATGGTCGCGCCGGTGATCCCGGCGCTGAACGATTCCGAGATCGAGCGCATTCTCGATGCCGCCGCCCATGCCGGCGTCAAGGAAGCGAGTTATGTGTTACTGCGCCTGCCGCTCGAAGTGCGCGACCTGTTCCGCGAATGGCTGATGGCGAATTATCCGGACCGGTATCGCCACGTCTTCACACTGATCCGCGACATGCGCGACGGCCGCGATTACGACTCGCAGTGGGGCACGCGGATGAAGGGCACCGGGCCGATGGCCTGGATGATCGGACGGCGTTTTGAGATCGCCTGCGAGAAGCTCGGCCTCAACAAGCGGCGGTCGAAATTGACCACCAGCCACTTCGCCCGGCCCAAGCGCGGTAATGAGCAACTCGATTTGTTCTGATCTTCAATCCATCCCGGCCGCGACATTCGCGCTTCTGCAAGGCCATCAAATTCCCTATGAGTGGGATCATGAGCCCTGTAGACAAAAGCGCGGCGGAGTTCGGAACGATCATCGTTACAGAGCGATTGCTGCTGCGTGCGGCATGCGACAACGACATTCCGCTGCTTCAGAGCAAAATCTTCAGCGTGCCGGATGTCATGCAATATGTCTTTTCAGGTATTGCGTTGCAGTCTGACGAGTCTGAGGCGCTCATCAGGCAGCACTTCAATTTCGGAGAGGGAAAGACGGGCCTCTCGGTATTGACTGAGAAAACATCGGGAGCTGTTCTGGGATTTGCAGGTCTCTATCCATGCGACATTCTGGGCCGGGACGATTTCGAGATCGGATTCGTTCTTGCCAGGGAGGCGTGGGGACGCGGACTGGCGAGCGAGATCGGTGCGGCGCAACTGGCGTTCGGATTCCAAGAATTGGGATGTGGTCGCCTGGCGCTGGCTTATCCCGAAAATGTTCCGTCCAGACGAACTATCGAGAAACTGGGCATGCGCCATGTGACGGATGTCTCGATCAGCGGACGCGGCCCACGCCGGGTCTATGCCATCGATGCGGATGAGTGGCACTCAACCCGCCCTGAATAACGGGCACGGCTGAAAATTCCGGCTTGCGGGACGCTTCATGCGCCCGCAGCATCGCCGCATGATTCGGAACAAGTCCCCGGCGGTTCCACCCGCTGCAAAAAAAGCGAAACGCGGCGTCATCAGCGTCGCCGCGCCGAGTTTTCGCCGCGAGCGTGCGTTGCTGAAGCGTGGCGTCTGGCCGGTTGCGGGTTGCGACGAGGCCGGGCGCGGGCCGCTGGCCGGTCCGGTGGTTGCGGCTGCCGTGATCCTCGATCCGAAGCGGGTTCCGAAGGGCATCGACGATTCCAAGCGGCTGACCCGCGAACGCCGCGAAGCGCTGTTCGAGGAAATCTGCGCGACCGCGCTCGTATCGGTGGCGGTTGCGCCGCCATCGCGGATCAACCGCGACAATATTCTGCGCGCCTCGCTCTGGGCGCTGGCGCGCGCGGTGCATGCGTTGCCCGAGATGCCGAAGCACGTCTTTGTCGACGGGCGAGACCGGCTGGCTACCTCCTGCGATTGCGAGGCGGTGATTGGCGGCGATGGTATCGTGCTGTCGATTGCCGCGGCGTCCATCGTCGCCAAGGTTTCGCGCGACCGGCTGATGTGCCGGCTGGCGCAGGATCATCCCGGCTACGGCTTCGAGCAGCACATGGGTTACGGCGTCCCGGCCCATCTTGAGGCGCTCGACCGGCTCGGTCCGACGATTCATCATCGCCGCTTTTTCGCGCCTGTCGCGGCGTCACGCCGCAAGCACTTTGGGGAAGACGATACGCCGGCGACTGCCCAGATCGAGATGATCATGTCGTCGGAAGAGGCAATCGCGGCGATCTGAGCGGCTCGGTTGCCTGATCGCCTCATGCGCTTTATCAGTGAGGCGTCCCTCGCACGGCCGGTTTAAACGTTTCATGCGTTTCACATCCCTGATCGTTGAACTGGTCCGCGCCCGGCCGCGCCTGATCTTCTGGATCGTGGTGCTGGCGCAGTCGGCGCTCTGGTTGTTCTTGCCCTGGTTATTGTACGGAAGCCCGCCCGGCGACGTCGCCACGGTGCTGGCGTTCGGCCGGGAGTACCAGGTCGGCACCCATCTCGGCCCGCCCCTCGCGTTCTGGCTCGCCGATGTCGCTTTCCGCCTGTCCGGTGGCCATATTTTTGGCGTCTACCTGCTGTCGCAGCTCTGTTTCATCCTGACGTTCTGGGCGCTGTTCAAGCTGAGCCGCGCCATCGTCGGCGCGCAGCAGGCGATTCTCGCCGTGCTGCTGACGGCGACGATCACTGCCTTTTCGTTTCCGGGCGCAGAGTTCGGCCCGCTCATCGTCGCGCGGCCGCTGTGGGCGCTGATCCTGCTCCACACCTGGCAGATCGTCGGGCAGGCGCGGCGTCGCGCGTGGTTCTGGTTGCCGATCGAGATCGGCCTCCTGATCCTGACCACGTCGGCGGCATTGCCATTGCTGGCTCTGCTGGCGGTGTTCGTGCTGGCGACGCCGAAAGGCCGCCGCGCGCTGTTGTCGACCGATCCGCTTTATGCCGCCGTCGTGGTGATGGTGCTGGTGCTGCCATATGTGATCTGGCTGATCCGTGCGAATGCACTGGCGCTGCCGTCGCTGCCTGTGGTGGCGGAGCTTCAGGACCGGCTGCTCGGATGGGGCGGGCTGCTGGCGGGGCTGTTGTTCGGCTTGTCCGGCGTGGCGCTGCTGCTGATCACCAATTCGCGCGCCCTCGACCGCAAGAGTGAAGACCCGCCGCTGATCTTCCGTCCGCCGGTCGATCCGTTCGCGCGGCTGTTCGTTTATGTGTTCGCGCTGGTCCCTCCGGTTGTGCTCAGCTTCATCGCCGCGCTGTTTGACCGCGATCAGGTGATCGGCGGCGACGGAGTCGTTCTCCTGCTCGCAGGGCTTGCGGTTGTCATTGCGGCAGGAGATCTGATCGCGCTGCGGCGGCAACAACTCCTGCGTTCGGTGTGGCTGGTCATCATGGCGGCGCCGATTGCCGTTGTCCTCGGCGTGACATTCATCCAGCCATGGATCGGAAGCACCGAGGTCAAGACCTCGCTTCCGGCGCGGGATATCGGGCGCTTCTTCGGCGAGAACTTCGAGCGCCGCACCGGCCGCCCGCTGGCGGCAGTGGCGGGCGATCCGCATCTTGCGACGCTGATCGGCTTCGGGGCGTCCTCGCGCCCGCACGTGATGTTCGATGCAACACCGCAAGAGACGCCGTGGATCACGCCAAAGCTCTTCACCGAGAACGGCGGCGTGGTGGTCTGGCGCGCGGCGGATACTGCCGGCACACCGCCTCCTGACATTCTGAAGCGGTTTCCCGGCCTCGTGCCGGAAGTGCCGCGATCATTCGAGCGTCTGGTCAAGGGCCGCCAGGCGCTGGTGCGGATCGGCTGGGGCATTGTCCGTCCGCAGACGGCCCGGCCGGGCTCTCGATAACAGCGAGACATCATGAGCGAGCAGGCGGAAAAATCCGGGACGACATTTCTCGACCGCCAGTTCGGCCTCACCCAGCACGGCACGACAGTTCGCACCGAATTCGTCGCCGCGGTCACCACGTTCCTGACCATGGTCTACATCGTGTTCGTCAATCCGGTCATTCTCGCCAATGCCGGCATGGACAAGGGCGCGGTGTTCGTCGCGACCTGTCTTGCAGCGTCGGTGTCGACGCTGGCGATGGCGTTTCTGGCGAACTATCCGATCGCGCTCGCGCCCGGCATGGGGCTGAACGCGTTCTTCGCGTTCACCGTCGTGATTGGCTACAAGTACACGTGGCAGCAGGCGCTCGCCGCGGTGTTCTGTTCGGGCGTGATCTTCTTCGCGCTGTCGATCTTCCGGCTGCGGGAATATGTCATCGACGCCATTCCGCGAAACCTGAAATTCGCGATCTCCGCCGGCGTCGGGTTGTTTCTTGCGATCATCGCGCTTGAGCAGGCCAAGATCGTGGTGGCGAGCCCGGCGACCTTGGTAACAGCGGGTCCGCTCGGCGTCGCGCATCCGGCGCCGGTGCTGTGCCTGCTGGGCTTTGCGCTGATCGTGGCGATGAACGCGCGCAACATCGCCAGCGGAACGCTGATCGGCATTCTTGCGGTCTCGCTGATCGGGTTGCCGCTGGGGCTGACCAGCTTCAACGGTGTGGTGTCGCTGCCGCCGTCGCTGGCGCCGACATTGTTCCAGCTCGATTTCTCGCGCGCCACCGAACTGACATTCCTGATCGTGGTGTTCAGCTTTCTCTTTATCGATGTGTTCGACAACGCCGGAACGCTGATCGGCGTCACCCATCGCGCGGGCCTCACCGACAAGCACGGCAATCTTCCGCGCATGAAGCAGGCGCTGATGGCGGACAGTTTCGCCGCGATGTTCGGGGCGCTGATCGGCACATCGACCACCACGAGCTATATCGAAAGCGCCTCCGGCGTTGCTGTGGGCGGCCGCACCGGGCTGACGGCGGTATTCGTCGCGCTGTTCTTTCTGCTGGCGCTGTTCTTCGCGCCGCTCGCCGGGATGGTGCCGGCCTATGCGTCTGCCGCCGCGTTGCTCTACGTCGCCTGCGTAATGGCGCGGGGGCTCGCGGACATGGCGTGGGACGACGTGACCGAATACGCGCCTGCGGTTGTCACGGCCATCGCGATGCCGCTTACCTATTCGATCGCCACCGGCATCGGTCTCGGCTTCATCACCTACG
>Ga0233442_1000367_pt1 | contig 48237 bp, 40 predicted proteins | sample SI_123_September_3_FD_182789 | JGI IMG/M metagenome (GOLD analysis project Ga0233442, IMG submission 182789) | Seawater microbial communities from Saanich Inlet, British Columbia, Canada - SI_123_September2016_150_MG | ecosystem: Environmental > Aquatic > Marine > Inlet | place: Canada: British... | reverse complement strand
ACGATTTATTTCATCAGTACGACTGCCCGGTAATATCCCAACGACAGGCTGATTCATAGCCAAGCCATACTCTTTAAAATCTTCATCTCTGCTACGCTTTGCATGCGCGGTTTCCACAGAAGGATGTCCCACATAACGTACTGGTACATTTTCCTTTTCATAAAAAGGCACTTCAAACGGAAATATAACTGCCATCATATCAATGACCTTGCCATATTTAACTACGCGTCCCGGCCGCCAGGCCCAGATTTGCGGACTGACATAAAATAATACTTTTATGCCATTTTTCTTGGCAAATCCGGCTAATTTAAAGTTAAATTCTTTATAATCAACACAGATCAATAAATCAGGGCGTTGCTCTAGCAGCAAGCTCTGCATGGCATTTAAGGCTCTCTTTATCTCGGCGTAGCGCTTAATCACTTCGATCACGCCAATAACACCAATATTAGACGAGTCATACTGTATGTCTATCCCGGCTTCGGCCATCTTCTTACCGCCCATACCGATACCCTGTATATCAGCGCTACGCTTTTTTAATTCTAGAAATAAATTTGCGCCATGCTGATCGCCGGAGGATTCTCCAGACACCAGCATCACTTTCTTGGACAAACCACTCATTAAGGTATGACTCCGGTACTATTTAAATATAAAATATGCTTATTGTATTTAACCAAAAACCGATCCACCATCATAAAGGCACCAGCATGGCAATCTCATTACAAGACCAGCTTTTGAACTCTGGCCTGATTAAGAAAGATAAGGCGAATAAAGCAAAGAAAGAGAAGTATAAACAATCAAAGCAACAACGCAATAGCAAAACTACGCAAACTGACGAGGCCACCTTGCTTGCACAAAAAACGTTAGCTGAAAAACAGGCAAAAGACCGTCAGTTAAACCAGCAGCAAAAGGAAGTCGCTGAAAAAAAAGCCATTGTTGCACAGATTAAGCAACTTATTCAGCTCAATATTCAGGCGAAAGATGATGACGGTGTTGCCTATAATTTCTCTGACAATAATGCGGTCAAGAAAATTCATGTCAATCAAGCGACATTAAAAAATATCAGCAATGGTAAATTAGCTATCGTTAAATATAACACTAGCTACGAGCTGGTTCCTACCCAGGTAGCTGAAAAAATCAAGCAACGTGATGCCAGCTTTATTCTGGTTCTTAATGACAAGATCGAAGATGAGCTAGCAGCAGATGATCCCTATGCTGATTTCCAGATTCCTGATGATTTAATGTGGTAACGCTCTAATCGTCTTGTTTTATGCGCAAGCGCAAACCATTTAATAGAACTAATAATAACAAGCCCATTAGCAGACTCGGCATTAAAGTAAAATAACGCTGATAAAAAGTGGCTCTAGGCTGGCGGGTGTAAGGCACTGTGTATAACCCTGCCCACTCTTGATGCATGGGTGATTGCTGCAATACCTCGCCTGAAGCCAGCACAACTGTTGAAATACCGGTATTAGTGACCCGTACCAGCGGTCTGCGCGTTTCAATTGCGCGGCCTAATGTCATATACATGTGTTGATAAGGCTCTTGCCAAGTGCCATACCAGGAATCATTGGTTACATTCACTATAAACTGTGCACCTAAATCGGCTAAGGATTTTGAAAAATCGGGGTAAAGGCTTTCATAACAGATTTGCGGGCCAATTTTATAATCCTCTAAAGCGAGTAATTGAGTAGGACCCTGACCACGACCAAATTGTCCGACAATAGGCAACCATTCCCTAAACACCGGAAATTTCTCTTCGCCGGGGATATATTCACCAAAAGCCAATAAAATACTTTTACTGTAATAAGGCGCTTGCACCTGCCCTTTTTTATCTAAAACAAATAAAGAATTAGTAATCAAGCCGCTATCGGGATCTTTGCCATAAGCTCCAGTGATTAATGCAACCTGGCGTTTATTAAGATATTGAATTAATTGCTGATATAAATAACTCTCCTGGTATTCAGGATTTAATAGCGACGGAAAGGCAGTTTCAGACCAGAGGATAAAATCTATCGGTTGATCAGCATATTTAGTCAGACCTTTATCAGTCGCTGCAAAATATTTATGTAGAATTTGCTGATAAAAGCCGCGCCCTAACTCAGCCGCCATTTTCTCGGCATTCCCTATATTGGCTTGTACCAGCAATGTATTAAAGCTGGCATCGGGTTTAGGCTGCCATGCTTTAATGCTTAAGCCGAAAGCATTAAGCAAGGCAAACACCATAATGACTCGTACAAGAATGCTACGGCCTTTTTTATCTGCTCTATGCTGCCAGGCATAATACAGCGGAACATTTGTCAGCACGGTTAACATGCTAAGACCGCTAAAACCGATATATTCCGCTAAATGATAAACCGGGATTTTAGCAAAATACCAGGTATAACCAAAGTTCCATTTAAACAACATGGGCATCGCCCATAAAGCTAAAGCGGTAAATAAGCCCATCGCAAAAATAGACAACCAGCCGGTATAGAGTTTTTGTTTACGACCTATAAACCATAAGATACCGGCGACAGGGACAAACAGGTGTGCAAACAAGGCAAATAACAACATCCCTAACCCAGCAATAACCCAGGGCACATGAGCAAATTCGTGTAATAAAAAGGTAACCCAGTTAAAGCCGATCAGGGTAAAAACAAAGATAGTGACAAAGCCGCCTAGGATGACATTTTTCAGCCTTGTTTGCTGCTCCCAGAAAATCCATAATGGAATAAAGCCAAAGGCAGAGGCCCAGGGCGGGAAAGGAATGTAACTGGTACCAATAAAAATACCCGATAGGATAGGTAGTAGCCACGGGCTCGCTAAACTTATTTTCATTACTTATAAAAATTATAATCTGATTGAGTTTCGCTTAGCATTTGCAGATCGTCGTCATCTTCTTTTTTAACCAAATTAAGATGCATTATCTCACAACGTTATCGCGCTTCGACTTAATTCTTCGAGACTTATATTACCATCTATATTTTGATGCCATTTGGTGTTATCAAACGGCCCTCTTTGGATAAGCGCAATAAACCGCTCCATTTCAACATCACCAAGGTGCGCAGCGAGGACTTGATCTCGCTTAGGTTTTATTTCTGTATCAGTCATCATATTAAAACCTCTTTAATGAAACCAATCGGATCTATGGTTCCATCAAGAACGCTCGGCATTCCGTGACGCGGAGCGTAAAAACGAGGTGTTTCTTCAAGTCTTTTATGCCCTTCATGGTAAAAATAGACGCTTTCAAACACACAACAGCCCGCCCCTTAATCCAGACCCGACAGCTTTTTCTCAACATCGCTTAAGCGTTTTAAAATATTTTTAACCTGTCCTAATAATGCGGGTAATTTAGGGATACTGGCCATTTCTCGCATCACTTGTTTGATTGGTCTGTTTGGTGCGCCCCAGACCACTTGATTAGGCTGTACATCTTTGGAAATTCCGGTTCTTGCGGCAGCGGTTGATCCGTCGCCCATGGTAATATGGTCGGCGATCCCGACCTGCCCTGCTAAAGTCACCCGGTTTCCCAAGGTAACACTACCCGACAGGCCAACATGGGACACAATAATACAATGCTCGCCTATATCGTTGTTATGCGCAATCTGCACCAGATTATCAATTTTTGTTCCTTTGCCTATCCGTGTCATACCAAAGGTCGCTCTATCGATACAGACGTTACAGCCTATTTCGACATTATCTTCAATAATCACACCACCGAGCTGGGGCACTTTTTTCTGTTGCTGTCCATCCCAGAAATAGCCAAACCCTTCTCCGCCAATAACAGTACCAGCATGGATAGTCACATTATGGCCTAGGGTTACTTTCGACAGAATAGTCACATTCGGGCCTATCCTGCAATGCTCGCCAATTACCACATCATGCGCAATATGCGTATTAGAATCGATTGTGCTATTAGCACCAATAGTCACATTTTCCTGGATAAAAACATGTGCTGCAATACCAGCGGACTTGGCTATTGACACGTTCTTCTCTGCAATAGCCGCAGAGGGATGAATGCCAGTTAAGGTCACACCGGAGTCATCAAACAGCATCATTATGCCGATAAAAATCTCTTTCGGCTTATCGACCTTTAATATATTTTTACCGTCCAGCTCGGGGAAGCTTTTCGGTACAATGACAATCGAAGCATTGCTTTGCTCTGCGACAGTTAGATACTTATCACTTTCAGCAAAGGCGATCTCCCCTGGAATGGCTAATTCTAATGAGTTTACGCCCCCCACCAGGGTATTCGCATCGCCAAATAATTCGCCACCGACATGCTGTTGAATATCAACTAAGCGCATTTTCATTTCATGTTCCCTGATAAGTAAAGCTGGCTCTAAACCAGACAAGAGCCATAAGCATAGCTTATAATTAATTTATGTCGCATAATAACCGAGCTGATAATAGTCGATATTTTACAGAGAAGTTATTGATTTTGTTATCCAGTCATAACTGATAAATCAGTCTTTTTAATGAACCATACCCTTAACAACTAACTATCATGAGTAAAAATCAAGTACCAAAAAAAAAATGGATTTCTGATGCTGCTTATTTCAACTCAATAAAGAGCGATCTTGGACCTGAACAGGCCCTAACAAACTGGCTAGATGCAGAACAGCAATATCAAGAACTCATGCAAAACCGCGTTAAATCAGGTTTAGTCAGGATAAGCCAGAATTACGCTTCTGCATAATGACAGCGATAAACTTACACGTGGCTTCTTGCATGTATTGTGCATGCAAGAAGCCACCTCTCTAATTTAAGCTAAGCTCTTTTTAAACGCCTCGAAAAACTCTAAAACCTGTTGTTTATAATCTTTCTTACCGGTGTCGTCCAAATTTATCCAGCGTAACCGGTTCGCATTGGCAACCACGGTCACTGAAGACATCGCCATAGCCGCGCCGGCAATCATCGGGCTTAATAAAATGCCAAATATCGGATATAACAAACCTGCCGCAATAGGTATGCTGAGTGAATTATAAATAAAGGCGCCAAATAAGTTTTGCTGGATATTGGCTACGGTTGCTTTAGATAACAACATAGCCTCCGGAACCTTAAGTAATGACCCTTGTAAGATCACGATATCGGCACTCTCTATCGCGACATCAGTCCCGGTACCGATGGCAATTCCCACATCAGCCTGCGCTAAAGCTGGCGCATCGTTAATGCCATCGCCTACCATACCGACCACCTGCCCGGCCTGTTGTAACTCTTTAACAACCACTGCTTTATCTGCTGGCAATACCTGGGCTTTTACTTCGCTAATGCCTGCCTGTTTTGCAATGGCCCCTGCGGTAACAGCATTATCACCGGTAACCATTATCACCCGCACACCCTGCTTTTTCAGGCTCTTAATTGCCTCAGCCGAGTCCGGTTTAATAGGGTCAGACACAGCAATAATGCCAGCTATTTTGTTATCTATCGCCAGAAACATCGCAGTCTGACCCAACTTTGACAATGCCAGCATTTTATCTGCAAAGGCCTCAAAGCTAACACCTTTTTCCTGCATCAATGCTTCATTACCAAATAGCACGGCCTGATCTTTAATCATCGCTGACACACCATGCCCTGCAACAGCCGTAAATTTCTTCGCGCGACTTAATTTTAAAGATTTTTCAGTTGCAGCATTCATAATAGCGGAAGCCAAAGGATGCTCGGAGCCCTTTTCAATACTGGCTGCAAATTGTAAAACCTCGTCTGCAGAATAATCAGCTAATGCTTCAATGGTAGATACCGTTGGTTTGCCCATTGTCACAGTACCCGTCTTATCCAGCACTAAAGTGCTGATCTTTCCAGCTACCTGCAAGCCATCGCCATTACGGATCAAGATTCCGGACTGCGCTGAACGCCCTACCGCAACCATTACCGAAATAGGTGTAGCCAGGCCTAGAGCACAAGGGCAGGCAATAACCAGTACGGTCATTGCAGTCACGAAAGCATAACCCAGAGATGGTTCTGGTCCCCAGGTATTCCAGATAAGAAAGGTGAGGATAGAGATACAGACGACAACCGGAACAAAAACACTGGCAATCTTATCGGCTAATTTTGCTAACTCGGGTTTACTGCCTTGCGCCTGACGCACGCTTTTAATAATTTGCGCCAATGCAGTATCACGGCCAATACGCGTTGCCTTGTATAAAAAGCTCCCCTGCTGGTTCATGGTGCCCGCTGCAATAGTGGCACCTACTGCTTTTTCTACGGGCAAGGGTTCGCCAGTCAACATGGATTCATCAACAGTAGAATGTCCTTCTATCAGCTCACCATCTACCGCAATTTTTTCGCCTGGACGCACTCTTAAAGTCTCGCCTAAACCGACTTCTTCTATCGGGATGTCTAGCTCTTGCCCGTCTCTGACCACCCTTGCAGTACGCGGTTGTAAACCAATCAAAGCACGAATGGCACTGGATGTCTTGCCCCGCGCCTTGGTTTCCAGTGCCTGGCCAAAATTAATAAACGCCAGAATAATTATAGAAGCTTCAAAGTAAGCATGCGCGGAAAGAGAAGGCAAGTATTCAGAATAATCAATCACCACGCAGGAATACAACCAGGCTGAACCTGTACCCAGAGCAATCAGGGTATCCATATTGGCCTGTCTAACGCGTAATGACTTCACTGCGCCCACAAAAAACTGTCCGCCTGAATAAATCAATATCACCAGCGTAATCAACGCCACTTCAGGCCAGAACCAGTTTCCCGTCTCCGAGCCTATCTCTGGAACTCCGCCAAAATGGCCAACAACCATTAACGGCACACCAAATACGGCAGCGACCATTGCTTTGCGTATTAAATGCCGGTAACGCCCCATTTCCTGTTCTTCCTGCCCTGCAGGATCTTCAAAGCCCTCCATGACGGCGCCATCATAACCTGAGTCTTTAAGTGATTTTTTCAGTAAATCAGGGTCAACTTGACCTTTTACTATGGCTGAATGATCAGCAAAATTCACTTCGGCAGAAGTTACTCCATTAACTGAGGTTAATGCAGTTTCTACTGCAGCAACGCATCCGGCACAACTCATGCCTAGTACAGATAATCGAATCTCATGCTCGCTGTTCTCGGCGTTATTTGGGGTATTTTCTTCGCTCATAACAATTCTCTCATTTCGTTATAGACCAGAGGAGAAGGCAAGATTTTGTGTCCTACTTTGCTTATTGTGGTAACAGTCTTAATCTACGACTGTAAATCCCACACCTTCAATAACCTCGATAACTGCATCTTCATCAATCATTGTCTCATCATATTCAATCTCGACCCAGTCGTCAGCATGACTGGCATCCACTGATACAATGGCTTCTTTGCCTGTTAATGCCTTTTTAACTGTATTTTCGCAACCACCGCATTTCATTCCTGTGACGGTTAGTTTCACTGTTGTGGTCATAATTAGCTTCCCAAGGTTGATTATAAAAAAATTAGCTATGTATCATACTCGACTAATAAACATTAATCATGATATAAATTAGCGGAACAACAGTTTTGGCTAATACGCCACTCTCTACTTTTAAAACTCAACTTATGCATATCAAAAATCTCATCAAGTACTCACTCATTTTTTTCATGTTATTCAGTGGTAAAATTCTTAGCGCTGCGGAACTAACTAATTTAACACCTGGTCAGGTAAATAAAAGCCTGAATAACGAAGCTCTGGTTATCGACATCCGCACACCGCGAGAATGGCAAACTACAGGCATAATACCCGGCAGTCATCCGGTTAAATTTTTTGATCAGAACGGCAAGTACGATACCGAGCAGTGGCTTGCAGCAGTGCAAAAATTACAATCATCGCCCGATCAGGAAATTATATTAGTCTGTCACTCAGGTGGTCGTAGTGGTAAAGTGGGTAAACTTTTAAGTAAAAAACTTAATATGCCTAATGTATCGCATTTACAAAATGGCATTAAGTCATGGATAAAGGAACAGCGTCCTACTGAAAAAGCCTGCACAGCCACCCAAACTTGTTAATCTTATGTCATTCAAAACAATAACCTATCAAACAATTGCGCTTGCCGGCATTACTCAGGCAACCTATCTAGTGCAACAATTAGCTACCCAGGGGGAAGCCGATAAAGAAGCCATGCAAGCCAGCCTAGGTAGTTTATTGGCGCTGGAGGTAGATAATCCAGTCGATATTTATGGCGGGCTTCCAGGCATAAAACTGGGACTTGAGCAATTGCAAATGCAGCTAAAAACCCCAAGCGTCCCCAACCCTGAAATCGCACGGTATGCAGCGTCACTGGTGTTTTTAGAAACTAATTTTTCTGAAAATCAGATGATGCAAAAAAACGTACACGATAAACTTAAAATAGCCCTGGCACAAAGCGAACATTTCGGCAAGATGCATGAAAATGTGATTGCAAATCTGGCAGATATTTATCACAGTACCATTAGCACGATGAACCCGCGCATTATGGTCAATGGTGACCAGGCTTTTCTCTCTAAATCGGAAGTCATTAATAAAATCAGAGCACTATTATTGAGCGGCATTCGTTCTGCCATGCTTTGGAAACAATGTGGTGGTAGCCGCTGGCGCTTTATATTTTTTAGACAAAAGATGCGCACAGAAATTGAATTTTTATTATCCGAGCTAGATGCAAAGAATACGGCGAAGATAGGCTAAAGTACGCTAGATTAATATTCTCAATCCTTATTTAACTTTTTTGCCGTTTCCAGTAAACTTTGCATTTTTGTATGCCCCAATTCTCTGGCAAGCTGAATATTAGCCCGGGGAATATTTTCCGGATTATTAAAATGCGCCAAAGCGGATTCTATACTTTGCTCCCTGAGCAAATGGAAGATAGGGTAAGGTGCGCGATTCGTATAATTTGCCGGATCATCTACCTCGCTATCAGCAAAACAATAATCAGGATGAAAGCTAGCTAACTGATATATTCCTTCATAGCCCTGTTCTATCATTAAATCATCGGCAATATCCAGCACATCCAGAAAATTATCAAAATCCTGCAATGAGCTTTCGAAAATAAGTAAGCTCGTTTCTATCTCACTGTGTTTATCCAGCCATTCTGTCTCTGCCATCAGATCTTCTAGACAGCATTCCAGGGACTGCGCATCACTGACCTGATAATGAATCTTATCCTGCTCAAAAACAGGCTTGGCAAAAGGGCAAAAATTAAGCCCTATAACGACATTTTCTAACCAGTGTCTGGTTTGTGCTATCACTTTATTAGTCTGACTAATCATTTATCTTGACTACAATTCAATTTCTAAATCTTCTTCTAACAAGTCTAGCTCTTCCTCATCAAATGACTCGTCCAGCTCAGGCAGCAGAATAGCATTTTCTGCATTCGCGCCTTCAGTAATCCGATAATCCCGCCATTGCAAATAAGAAGCGCGCATAAATAGATAAGGATCGACAGCCGCCTCATCAATAAAAGTTAAGGCCTGATCAGCATTGGAGCGTGCATTTAACAAATCTAAGACCTGTATCGGCCAAATCAGGTAACTCACAGGACTGGAAGCTGCATCGACAATTTTCCCTGGAATACCTCGATAAGACGAAGGCCCCAGCGCAGGAATAACTAAGTACTCTCCACGAGGCACTCCCCAAACCGCCAATGTTTGCGAAAAATCTTCTTCGTGGTATTCAATTTCAGCATAGCTGGCAACATCGATTAACCCTCCCAGGCCCAGCAGTGTATTTATAACAAAGCGTTCAAAATCGTCTCCTACCGGCGTTCCCTTGCCTTGTAAGGCATCGTTTATGACTGTCCTAGGCTCTTTTAGATTAGTAAAAAAATTGGCAACAGTGCTACTGACGAAGTCCGGCAGAATAAATTGATAGACAGTGACTAGCGGTGATGAAACATACGTATCCAGGCCTTTATTAAAACCATACACGCTACGATTAAATTTTTCATGAGGGTCGTCAGGGTTAATTACTTCTACGGTTTCTACCGTTTTTACAGCACTAGGCTCGCCGGTGCTGGCACAGGCAACTAATAAAACAAAGCAGCTAGCCGCGAGGAAACGCGATAATAATTTTCGAATGATCAAAAGCGAAAGTAGGTTAATTTGAGAACTTTTTGATTTTAACAGAAAGTTCCGCCAACAAGGAATCAAAACCTGATTTTTGTATCACCGCAACATATTCAGAACGTTTTAAGGCCAGATCACTGACACCATTAGTGATGATATTTATGATACGCCAGTCATCGCCTTTCTTTTTCAAAAGATAGTCCATGCTGACATCTTTATCGTCAGGGAGTACTAAAAATGTGTGTACATAAATTTGCCCAGGGGACAATTGTTTTACCGATTCAACTTTAAAACTTTGCCCTGAAAAACCATTAAAATAATGCGCATAAGAAGCAATACTTAAAGTACTAAACTTTTTTACTAACTCTTTTTTCTGTTCAGTTGTTAAGGTCTTCCATTCCTTGCTAACCACAATACGGGTAATTTTAACTAAATCATGACTCTTTATTACCGCAGGCTTGAATATCTCAAAGCGTTGCTCAAAAGTAAGCTTATCACCCTGCTGCATAACATTCAGTATCACGGCCTGAAAGTCTTTCACCACTTTACTAGCTGCTGCTTTATCCGCATCGTCTGCAAACCCTACGGAAGTGAAGCAAAATAACAAAAACAACATTATCACTTTTCTAATTAACATCATTCTGTTTTAACCTTTCTGATAAATTCGACCTTTCCAGCGCAAACGCTCACCTTGCCAATAGCGAATTGCAGAGGTCCAGGTCATTAACAAATACAAACCAGCGATTACTGGCATGCATAAAGCCCATGCATTATTAAGTGCATAAAAATGCAGGGTGGGCAAGTACAATCCACACATGATTAACAAGGCAAGCACGGAAAAAAACCATGCACTCCCAGTAAAAAAAATCAGGCCATACCAGGGCAACAAATACATCAGTGACATTAGCACAGTGCAGACCAACAACAAGCTCTTGGAATAAAATAACTGCGTATAAGCCGTGCGCGCAACCATATCCCATATCTCTGTCAAGGACACATAGCCACGCTGGCTAATCACGCCGTGGGTAAGTCCTAGCCAGGTTTTATAGCCTGCCTGTTTGATTTTCTTCGCCAGTGTACAATCATCAATCACTGCATCTTGTATCGCCGCCATTCCCCCAATTCCTTGCAAAGCCTGAGTATCGACTAGAATACACCCGCCGGCTGCAGCGGCTACTTTACTCGTTGGTTTATTCGCCAATGCAAAGGGGTAGAGCATTTTAAAGAAGTAGATAAACGCCGGCATTAGCATTTTTTCCCAGACTGTATCTACTTTAAGCATCGCCATCAAAGATACAAAGTGAAGACTCTCAGCATTTCGTTTGGCTTTTAGAGCGGATAACAAGCCGGGCTTGAGCAAAATATCCGCATCCAGCAGCAACACCAACGGCGTTTGCACTCTCTGCAAACCTTGCTCTTGTGCCCATAATTTACCTGTCCAGCCCGAGGGCAAAGGCTCAGAGAGAATAATCTGTATATTTTCCAGTTCTACCTTACGGGCAATATTTGCCGTACCATCTATTGATTCATCATCGACCAGAATAACATGCAAGCCTTTCCCTTGTTGCTTTAAAGCTTTTAAAGTAGCGCCAATCACATCGGCTTCATTACGAGCTGGAATAATTACCGTTACATCACTTAAATCTAGCGTTTCCAGACTATCAGCATCTAATAATTCCCGGCTACGCCAAGGCTGCCAGGGAAGTAGCGCAGTAAGCATCCAGATAAATGCAGCCAGACTACTTAAAACGTCAGTCATTGCTTGTTAAGGCACTTAAATTTCGACTTTAACCGGAATATCTTTCAGGGTCGCTGTCGTCGGTTTAAAGTTTGGAGCTTGTACAATATCGCCATGCGTTCTTGGCCCGCGAATAGACGAGATTAATGCTTTTAACGGATGCGCCAGAGTGTCTTCAACAGCGGTAGCTTCATAGCCACAATGTGCCATACATCCTTCACATTTAAGGTTTTTGCCAGCGCCATAATTATCCCAGGATGTGGTATCCATCATTTCCTGAAAACTGTCTACATACCCTTCATCCGATAATAGGTAACAAGGTTTCTGCCAACCAAACACGTTACGTGTTGGGTTCCCCCAAGGAGTACAGTCATACTGCTGATTTCCGGCTAAAAAATCCAGATACAGTGAAGAATGATTGAGCTTCCATTTCTTTTTCTTACCGATTGCAAAAATACCCCGAAATAACTCTTTTGCCGTCTGACTCGAAATAAACGAATCCTGATCTGGCGCATCTTCATAACTAAAACCAGGAGCAATAGTGATCCCTTCAACACCTAATTCTGTTGCATAATCAAGAAAATCGGCGACTTCTTGAGAAGTTTCACCCTGAAATAGAGTACAGTTAACAGTGACTCTAAATCCTTTATCCAGCGCTATTTTGATGGCTTCTACTGCAATATCAAACACCCCGTCCTGACAGACCGACGCATCATGTCTTGCCTGGTTACCATCGAGATGCACCGAAAAAGTGAGATAAGGCGACGGTGTATAGTCTTTAATCCTCTTTTTTAACAATAAAGCATTAGTGCAAAGATAAATAAATTTCTTACGCGCCACAATTCCGGCAACGATTTCCGGCATTTCCTTATGGATTAAGGGTTCTCCGCCAGGAATCGATACCATGGGCGCGCCACATTCATCCACTGCCTGCAAACACTCTTCTACAGATAAACGTTTGTTTAAGATATCGTCAGGATATGCAATTTTTCCACAGCCTGCACACTCTAGATTACAACGGAACAAAGGTTCTAACATTAACACCAAAGGGTATTTATCGACCCCTTTGAATTTTTGCTTCATTAAATAAGTGCCTACAGCGACTTGCTGTCTTAATGGGACGCCCATAACCTTTTTACTCCAAAAAGTTAAAAATAGATAACTCTATAAAGTTGCAAATATGCAACAAAAAATAAAACCCTGGAAGCCGGCTTTAAAATCCCTAGGCAGACTTCCATTAATAATCAATAATAATCTCTTAGCATACTATTTTTAAACACCTAACACCAGTTTGAAATACTTCTTTGAGTTAAAATACAACAAAACTCACGCTCAAAAATAACTTATCAGTGCAATTTATCTGGCTATCCATAAGACAAAAATGTAACTTTTTCGCAAAAAAACCACATGCTTTGTAATTAAGCTACAGACAGTCTATAATTCCTTACTAATTTGGTTTTTTTGCCGTTAACATTCACCATTTACAGATTGCATGACTGACACTCAAATTTCTATTGAAAATCCAGAGTCGCTTTTAGCCGCCTCTGTCGATGAATTTCAGGCTATATTACTGGAAGGTGTTTCGCGCACATTTGCCTTAACCATCCCACAACTTCCTGAAGGCCTATATTCTGCAGTAGCGAATGCCTACCTGTTGTGCCGCATAGTGGATACAGTTGAAGATGAAGTCTCTCTTACTATTGAGCAGAAAGAACATTTCTGCAGCTCTTTTATAGAGGTCGTTAGGACCGGTAAGGGAGCAGATATTTTTGCCCGAGATTTAACACCCCTACTATCCGAGCAAACTATTCCTGCTGAACATGTACTTATTCAGCTAACGCCTCGGGTAATCGAAATTACCCATAGCTTTGCCCCGGAACAGGTTGCAGCCCTGCTCGGCTGTGTTGAAACTATGGCAAAAGGCATGCCTGTTTATCAAGGCATGGATTTACATGGCGGTCTAGCAACCATGCAGGACATGAATGAATATTGTTATTATGTCGCAGGCTGTGTTGGTGAAATGCTGGCAAAATTATTTTGTCATTACTCAGAAGAAATTAACCAGCACCGTAAACAGTTGCTAGAGCTCTCTGTTTCTTTTGGCCAGGGTTTGCAGATGACTAATATTTTAAAAGATATCTGGGATGATGCCCAACGCGGTGTTTGCTGGTTACCTCAGGACATTTTCACTGAAACCGGCTTTGACCTTAAAGAATTAACGACAACAACTGATAGCGCCGAGTTCCGTCTTGGTTTAGAACATTTGCTCAGTATTGCGCAAGGCCATTTAAAAGATGCGCTTACCTATACTCAGCTACTGCCCAGTCATGAAACCGGTATGCGTAACTTTTGCCTGTGGGCATTAGGTATGTCTGTACTTACCCTAAATGAAATCAAGCAACACCTGGATTTCAACGACTCCAGTCAAGTCAAGATTACGCGTAAAAAGGTCAAACAAACCATAGTCACAACAAAAATCATTGGTCGTAGCAACCTTTTGCTCTCACTACTGTTTGATTTAAAAAGTAAAAACCTGGTCTGCAAGGACTGGCAATATCAAGCAAAAAAATAAGTCGCATTATGTTTACCGATGATTACAATAATATGAGCAATATCCATTCATTGGACAGTGCCATAAAAAATGCTCAAGAGAAGCTTCTGTCTTTACAGCACAAGGATGGTTATTGGTTATTTGAACTAGAAGCTGACTGCACTATTCCGGCTGAATACATCATGATGATGCATTATCTGGATGATATAGACCCGGAATTACAGGCAAAACTTGCAGTTTACTTGCGCGCCCAACAATCCCCTGATGGCAGTTACCCTTTATTTCAGGGGGGCACAGGAGATATTAGCTGTAGCGTTAAAGTTTACTATGCTTTAAAAATGGCTGGAGATCAGCCTGATCAGCCACACATGACTCTCTTGCGTGACTTTATTTTGAGTCGGGGTGGCGCAGCTAAGGCAAATGTTTTTACCCGCATTACCCTGGCGATTTTTGAACAGCTACCATGGCGCGGAGTACCTTTTATTCCGGTTGAAATCATGTTATTGCCTAAGTGGTTTCCATTTCATATAGATAAAGTATCCTACTGGTCCAGAACCGTGATGATTCCTTTATTTATCTTATGCACGTTACAAGCAAAAGCAAAGAACCCGCTTAATATAGATATCCTGGAATTATTTGTTGTGCATCCCGATAAAGAAATGCACTACTTTCCTGAAAGAGGTCTGCTGAATAAATTTTTCTTGTTTCTAGATGCCTTAGGACGCAAGTCACGCATACTGATCTCGAAAAAAATGCACCAGATTGCGGTCGATAGAGCGAAAAACTGGTTTACCGAACGTCTGAATGGTGAAGATGGTCTCGGTGGTATTTTTCCAGCTATGGTCAATGCCTACGAAGCCATGCTATTACTCGGCATGCCTGCTGACCATGAGCATGTCGTTACCGCACGTAAAGCAATCGATAAACTGCTGGTTATCAAAGAACATGAAGCGTATTGTCAGCCTTGCCTATCGCCTGTCTGGGATACCGGCTTAACTTTACTTGCATTACAGGAAGCAGACTTAACTGCTACTAATTCCAGTAGAGAGCGCGCTTATGACTGGTTAAAAACTAAGCAATTATCTGATGAACCTGGTGATTGGCGTATTCAACGACCTAATCTGGATGGCGGCGGCTGGGCTTTCCAGTTTGAAAATCCACATTACCCTGATGTCGATGATACTGCGGTTGTTGCTTACGGCATGGCAACATCGGGTTTACCTGGCATGGACGAATCTATCCACCGCGCAACTCGCTGGATTGTCGGCATGCAGGATGGTAATGGTGGCTATGGTGCATTTGATGTCGATAATACCCATTATTACCTAAATGAAATTCCCTTTGCCGATCATGGTGCTTTATTAGACCCACCTACAGCAGATGTTAGTGCGCGCTGCCTAATGTTAATGGCAAAAGTAGCTCAGGATCATGATGAATATTTACCTGCTTACAATCGCTGCCTTGACTATATTCGCAACGGGCAGGAAGAGGATGGTTCGTGGTTTGGTCGCTGGGGAACAAATTATATATATGGTGTCTGGTCGGTGCTGATTGCACTGGAACACACAGCCACAGCTAAAGACGACCCTATGTACACCAAAGCAGTTGCATGGCTAAAAAGCATGCAGCATGACGATGGCGGTTGGGGCGAAGACAACCAGAGTTATCATGACGCTAGTAAGCGTGGCAAATTCCATACCAGCACTGCCTTCCAGACTGCCTGGGCAACCATCGCTTTAATGGCTGCCGGAGAGCATGAGTCTAAAGAAGTTCAGGCAGGAATTGATTATTTACTAAAGCAGCAAAACAAAGACGGCTTATGGACAGATAACTGTCATACCGCACCTGGTTTTCCACGGGTGTTTTACCTAAAATATCATGGTTATGACAAATTCTTTCCATTATGGGCTTTAGCGCGTTATAGCAATGAGCAACGTAACAAGTGATTACCGGTATTCTGGTCGCTTTACCTGAAGAATTACGCACTCTGACTAAATCCAGGATTCAGCAGGGCGAATGCTTTGCTATGTCTGAAAATACCCTAATCACCCTCACAGGCTCTGGTCCCAAAAATGCCGCTAACGGCGCACAAAACTTATTAGCTCAAGGTGCAACGCAATTAATTAGCTGGGGATGCGCCGGAGCATTAGCACCATATTTGAATGCAGGTGATTTACTTATTCCTGATTCCGTACTCACTCGAGACAATACTCTAGTGGCAACGCATAAGCTATGGTCTCAGCAAGTCATCGCCTTGCTGGATAGCTCTATCACTTATACCGAAAGTAAGCTTTTAGAGAGCGACACGATTATCAGCCTGGCACAGGATAAAAACCAGCAATATTTGCAAACTCAGGCAGTCGCTGTCGATATGGAAAGTGCCGCTGTCGCACGTTTTGCAAATCAGCAACAAATTCCGTTTATCGCGATACGCAGCATTGTAGACCCCGCCGCACTCGATTTGCCTAAAGCGATTGACTACGCTATGAATGATAAGGGTGTCGTCTCGATTAGCAAGCTACTACTTTTCTTATGCCGCCACCCGGGTGATCTACCAAGCCTGATTAAACTGGGCTTGCACTTCAATGCGGCGAGTAAAACCCTGAAACACCTAGCTCATCAACTGCCACAGATCACCCAGACGCAGTGGAGTGTAGCATGAGCCTGGCAACTAAAATTTTGACCTGGCAAGGCTGCATGGTTACGCGCTATGCCTGGCTCATTATCGGTATGGCTTTATTGCTGACCGGACTGAGCATTTACTATGCAAAAGATCACCTGGGAGTAAACAATAACTCCTCAGAAATGCTATCGCCTGATTTACCGTTTCAGAAAAACTTCAAGCGCCTGGAAACAGCATTTCCTCAGGATACCAATGCCATATTATTTGTGGTCGACACACCGACGCCTGAAGAAACGGCTATTGCAGCGAGCAATCTCTTAAAGCGCCTAGAAAACAATAGTGATTTTTTTGAATCCAGCTACATTCCTGATGACAATGCGTTTTTCCGGCAACAGGCTTTTCTTTATCTATCCACTGCAGAGCTGGATAAGTTAGCCAGTAATTTAACCGATGCCCAGCCTTTTATTGGTTATCTGGCACAGAATTATCATCTGCAAGGTCTGTTTAGCATATTAACAGAGGCGCTGGAAAATGAAGACAGTATCATTAGTCAAAGTTTGCCCGCACTGCTGACATCGATCAGCACTGCTCTGGAAAAAGCTGCTACAGGTGCTTATTACCATGTTTCTTGGCAGGAAATCCTTAACCCCAATAGCGCAACCAATAAAACCCGCCGCATTGTTATTGCTAAACCCTGGGTTAACTATCAATCAATGATGCCGGTGGATGCAGCCATAGCAAAGGCGCGCTCGGTATCCAACCAGCTAATGCACGAAATGCCTGGCTCGAATATTCGCATTACTGGCGATATAGCCCTACAACATGAAGAATTAGAAGATATAGGTGATGGCGCCGTACTAAGCGGCATCGGCTCTTTGCTATTGGTTCTGGCTATCCTGTTTAGATGCTTTAGATCAATAAAATTACTCTTGGCAACGCTGATTACCTTATTAATAGGGCTCACTCTGACAGCAGGATTTGCCGCCATAGCGATAGGTCATTTGAATGTTATTTCCGTCTCATTCGCTGCGCTTTATATAGGGTTAGGTGTCGACTTTGCTATACATATGAATCTGCATTATCGTGCTCAGTTAGTTAAACAGCAGAGCAATGAAGATGCGATAAAAAAAGCCCTGCACAGTGTCGGTTTTTCGTTATTTCTTTGTGCCTTAACCACCTCTATCGGTTTTTTTGCCTTTGTGCCTACCGACTATACAGGGGTTTCTGAATTAGGTATGATTTCAGGTGTCAGTATGTTTATTGGCCTGGCTGTGTCCATGTTGGTGTTGCCTGCCCTCTTGACTTTATTTAAACTTAAAGATGCAAAGCCGTTTAATACTGCTGTCCAGCCTTCATTTATCCAGACACTTCCGTTTCGCTATAAAAAGACCATCCGCATAAGCACCTTTGTGATAGCTTTTTCCTGTTTATTCGTCATTCCGTCGATCAGTTTCGATTCCAACCCGATCGACATGCGTAACCCCAAAGCGACAACGGTGATTGCCTTTAAAGATTTATTAAAGTCCAAAACTGACTCGCCTTATGCACTATATGCTTTAAGCCAGAATTTGGAAGCAACCCGGCAATTATCAGTTGAACTGGAACTGTTACCGTCAGTTCATGGCACTATTAACCTGGAAAGCTTGGTGGCCAATGATCAGGATGAAAAACTATATACGATTGAAGACTTGGCGCTGATCTTAGGCCCGCAACTGAGTCAATTTAATGCACGACTAGCGCCGTCTGATACTGTTGCTGTGTTAACCGAATTTAACGCTACACTGGCAAATTTTCTGGAAAAGCAGAACAGCAGTATTAACCCTAAAATCTTGCTTGAACTCAGTGCCAATATTGATAAATTTTTAGCTGCACTGGAGCAATTTCCGGAGCCCGTCATACTGGCACAAAATCTGGATAACAGTATCTTAGGCCTTTTACCCTACACCATTACCATGCTTAGTCAGGGTTTAAGCGCTTATCAATTTGGTATCAATGACATTCCTGAACAGATACGCCTACAATGGCTCAGTCCCACTGGCATTTACCGTACCATGATCATGCCTGAGCAAAATTTAAACATCCCTGAGAACTTAAAGCAGTTCGCGGAACAGGTACAAAGTATTGACCCTAGTGCAGTCGGTATGCCTGTCGGCGAGCAGGCATCAGGCAAAGCAGTAGTCGGTGCTTTTCAACAAGCTTTCGCAAGCTCATTGCTCATTATCGGACTGTTACTTTTATACATACTGAGAAGCATAAAAAAAATGCTATTGGTGATAGCCCCCTTATTACTGGCCGGCCTGTTAACTTGCACGGTCAATGTTTTCCTTGGCATTCCATTTAATTTTGCTAATATCATCGCCCTGCCACTACTGTTAGGCATGGGAGTCGATAGTGGCATTCATATTATGCACTGCCTGCACGAAAGCCTTGCAGACGATCAGAACTTATTACAAACCAGCACGGCACGGGGTGTTATGTTCAGCTCCATCACCACGATGAGCAGTTTTATCAGCCTGGCTTTTATTCCGCATTTCGGTATTTCCAGCATGGGAATTACCCTGGCTGTTGGCATTAGTTTTACTTTGCTGTGTACGCTGATTATATTGCCTGCTTTTAGCAGTAGAACCATTCAACTTGAACCAAAAACACAATAGATTACCCATGTCCTTTAGTATTACCGAACTTTTTTCTCAACATAGCCAGGAAAAATTTGTGCTGCACGAAAACCATTTAAATAAACAAATGGTCCGGGTATTGCAAACCATAGGTTATGACCGTAACTATACCAAGGCAATGGGGCAATACTTATATGATCAGGATAATACTGAATATCTCGATTGTTTAAGTGGCTTTGGTGTATTTGCCGTAGGGCGTAACCACCCCACTGTTATCAGTGTATTACAGGAAACGCTGACACTGGAATTACCCAATCTGGTGCAAATGGATGTCTCATTATTAAGCGGCTTACTTGCAAAAAAGATCCTGGATACGACACCCGCTAATCTAGATAAAATGTTTTTCTGTAATTCAGGTAGCGAAGCAGTCGAAGCAGCGATAAAATTTGCCCGCTACACCACCAAACGGGAAAAAATCGTTTTCTGTGATCATGGCTACCATGGCCTGACTATGGGATCTTTATCTTTAGTAGGTGAAGAAGTCTTCCGCGAGGGCTTTGGACCTTTTCTACCGGGCTGTAGCTCAGTCCCTTTTAACGATCTTGCTGCTCTGCAAGAGGCATTAAGTAACAAAGATGTTGCTGCTTTTATAGTCGAACCGATACAAGGTAAGGGCGTTAATCTACCTGACGATAACTACCTGGTCGAAGTACAGCGGTTATGTAAAAAATACGGTGCCTTGTTTGTTGCTGATGAAGTGCAGACCGGCATCGGTCGCACCGGAAAATTCTGGGCAATTGACCATTGGGATGTACAACCCGATATGATTTGCATGGCCAAAGCTTTATCAGGCGGCTTTGTACCCGTTGGCGCTGTGGCAATGACTAACAAGATTATGGAAACGGTCTTTAATCGTATGGATAGAGCTGTTGTTCATGGTTCCACTTTTTCTAAAAACAATATGGCTATGGCTGCGGGTCTAGCGACACTGCAAGTCATGGAAGATGAAAAACTGGTTGAAAATAGCGCTAAAGTCGGCTCAGACATTATCAGTAGCCTCAATGCATTAAGTAGCAAATATGAATTTCTAAAAGAAGCACGCGGTAAAGGCTTAATGATCGCCATTGAATTTCAGGCTCCGAAAAGTCTAAAACTTAAAGCTGCCTGGGCGACATTGGAAGCCGCTAATAAGGGTTTATTCTGCCAGATGGTCACCATTCCTTTATTTAAAGAACACCACTTACTCACACAGGTAGCAGGGCACGGGATGAATGTCGTTAAACTATTGCCACCATTGAACTTAACAACAAAAGATCGTGACTGGGTTGTCAACTCGTTCGATCAAGCCATTGCTGACACTCACAAAGTCCCTGGCACAATCTGGTCGCTCGGTAAGAACCTTGCCAGCCACGCACTCAAATCAAAAAAAGGGTCATAAGGAACGCGCACTATGAAAATTGCAGAGAACTACCCACTTTTACATACGATCAACCTCCCTGAAGATGTGCGGAAATTAGACCGTAATCAATTAATCCCACTCTCTGGAGAGTTGCGCAAATTCCTGACTCATTCGGTAAGTTTATCCGGCGGTCATTTTTCCGCTGGTCTGGGTACAGTCGAATTAACGGTTGCCCTACACTATGTCTACGACACCCCTAATGATCAATTAGTCTGGGATGTGGGGCATCAAGCTTATCCACATAAAATTCTAACTGGGCGTAAGGAGCTCATGACTACCATTCGTACTAAAGATGGTATTTCTGCCTTTCCTAAACGTAAAGAAAGTGAATATGACGCGTTTGGTGTTGGTCACTCAAGTACCTCGATCAGTGCCGCTTTAGGTATGGCTATCGCCGCCGAAAACAAAGGCGAAGACAGTCGTATGGTCGCTATTATCGGAGATGGTAGCATAACCGGGGGGATGGCTTTTGAAGCGATGAACCATGCCGGTGCGATCGATGCTAATTTACTAGTGATTCTGAATGATAACGATATGGCGATCTCGCCTAATGTCGGCGCTATGAATAACTACTTTACCAAAATCATTTCTAGTAAGCTTTATTCCTCGGTACGTGAAGAAAGTAAAAAAGCGCTCAGTGGATTACCTTCGGTATGGGAACTGGCTAAAAAGACCGAAGAACACGTTAAAGGCATGATTGTCCCAGGTACTTTATTTGAAGAATTAGGTTTTAACTATATCGGTCCCATTGATGGTCACGATATTGATATGTTAGTCGACACTCTCAAAGCCGTAAAAGAACTACATGGGCCGGTATTTTTACATATCGTCACTAAAAAAGGTAAGGGTTATGCGCCAGCAGAAAAAGATCCACTAGCATACCACGGCGTTCCGGCCTTTGATCCCAGCAAAGATTGCCTACCTAAATCAGCGCCTTCGCCGCACCCGACTTATACTCAGGTATTTGGTCGCTGGCTATGTGATATGGCCGAAAAAGATCAGCGTTTGTTAGGTATTACTCCTGCCATGCGCGAAGGCTCGGGAATGGTAGAGTTTTCCAAATGCTTCCCAAAACGTTATTTTGATGTTGCCATTGCCGAGCAACATGCAGTTACCCTGGCTGCAGGACAAGCCTGCCAAGGCGGCAAGCCCATTGTGGCAATCTACTCGACTTTTTTACAACGTGCTTATGATCAGTTAATACACGACGTTGCTATCCAGAATCTGGATGTATTATTTGCCATCGATCGTGCTGGTCTGGTAGGCCCTGACGGTCCAACCCATGCCGGTAATTTTGATTATAGCTTTCTACGCTGCATCCCACATATGCTGGTGATGGCACCTGCGGATGAAAACGAATGTCGCCAGATGCTAACTACGGGGTATAACTATGAAGGTCCCGCATCGGTACGCTACCCTCGCGGCAAAGGCCCAGGTACCGTAGTAAAGGATGATTTTAGCGAATTAGAAATCGGCAAGGCTGAAATCCGCCATAAAGGTGAACGAATGGCTATCCTTGCCTGGGGCAGTATGGTTACACCTGCACTTGAAGCAGGCAAACAACTTGGCGCTACCGTGATTAATATGCGCTTTATTAAACCAATTGATGAAGAAATTATATTAGCAATGGCAAAAAGCCATGACGTGCTTATCACTATTGAAGAAAATGTACTGGCTGGTGGTGCAGGTAGTGCGGTTAATGAATTTTTACAAGCACAAAAGATTCTCATGCAGGTACTCAATATCGCCTTGCCTGATAGATTTGTCGAGCAAGGAACTCGTGAAGAGCTATTAACAGAATGTGAACTGGATACCAAAGGCATATTAAGCAGTATAGAAAAGTTCTGCGCCTAATAAACTGTCATCAGGTGAGCAATAGCTTTGCCCACCAAAACTGCTCCTAACACTGTGTCTAATATCTCTGTAAAAGCCGGTATAACATTCAGCCTACTGTTATGCCCTTTACTGGGCTTTGCCCACGGCACTATTAGACCCTGGCAGCCTATCTGGTCGGCATGGATTTATACGCCTGATGTTGCTATTCCCATGCTACTTACCGTAGTCGTTTATTTCCGGGGTCGTGTCAAAAGGCGAGAAGCAGGTAGACCAGTCAGTACTGGGCAAACCATTACTTTTTTACTGGGTATGCTGTGTTTTGTGATTGCCCTTCAATCGCCGCTTGAACCTCTGTCAGAGCACTTTCTATTTTTTCACCAGATTGAACATTTATTAATGCGTGGCTTAGGACCGCTACTGCTAATATTAAGCATGCCTCTTGCCCCCTTATTACAAGGTCTGCCGAAAGCCCTACGTCACTCAGTGCTAACACCTATAATCAGAAACAAAGCAGTACAGTGGCTATATAAGATCTTAGGCCATCCAGTTATCGCCTCTATTCTCTTTATCGCGACCTTATTAATCTGGCAAATTCCCGACCTACATAACCGTGCGCTAGCTGATCAGTCATTACATAACTGGATGCACTTTACCATGATGGTCACGGGCTTCTTTTTCTGGTGGTTAATCTGTGATCCTCGCCAGAAATCCTCACGTATTCCCTTTGGTATTCGTATTATCGTTTTATGGCTAGTGACTATCCCTAATACCATTATCGGCGCGATGATTACATTGAAAAGAGATCAAATTTATTCTGCCTATGATGTGTTGGATGGACGCCTAGCGATTGAAATAATGCTAGACCAGCAATTAGGCGGTATTATGATCTGGGGCCCTGGTGGTATGATGGGGCTGATTGGTACTGCCGTAGTCTTTTTCTTGTGGACTCGCAAAGATAGAAAGTCGCGTTATGCAACACACTCCCCATCGGCAGGCCGTTAAAAAACTGGTGACCTGGAATTACTAGTCCCTAAGGAATCTATCCAGATAAATTGTCCAACCACTCATTCAAGTACTCTGCATTTTTTAATTGATAGCATTCCATAATTTGCCTTGGAAGTGGCCAAAAATCAACAATTTCATCCGTAAAATCCTAAACTGTAGTCTTATATTTCACTAAAAATTAACAACTTTAAGTGTATTCTGTTTATTAGTCTGGCGATGATTAACTAGCTTTGATGCCGCCAGTGAAACACTCCTTCGCTTAGTTGACATCATTTGAGTAGACCTATTGTGAAATAAAGTCATGAATTACTCCCCTAATTTGCATTTTTCTTATTAAAAGCTAAATAGATCAATAACAACTTTTTCTACTCGGAATTTTGTATCACAACTACGTGTTCCTCGATAATACTTCTGACAACACCTGGGGTGCAAGTATTTACCTTTGTATCCAGTTCATTAACGCATAACCATAGAAACTCTCCTATGAACTAGTTCATATCAAGGAAATAATTTTACATTTTGATGACTACTTCTTTAACTTATTGAAATAAGTACACCGTAAAATACCTAACAATAATTTCTCATAATCAGCTAGAATTTACTTAAGATTCACATGTCACTACTAAATAATTGATAAGAGGTCCTTATGAAAATAGCAATAATCGGTATGGGTCGGGTAGGCGCCACGATTGCCTATAGCATTGTTATGAAAGGTTTATGCGATCATCTTATGCTTGCTAATCGAACCACTTCAACAGCGGAAGGAGATGCCGTGGACTTGCAGCATGGTTTAGCCTTTTGCCAGCATGCTACGCACATAACATCGGGGTCAATCGCTGATGCTAGAAATGCAGACATTGTAGTGCTCACGACCTCGGTTCCAACGACAAAAGTAATGACTTCACGTATGCAACTGGGCATTGCCAATGTCGCTCTATTCAAAAAATTGATACCCGTAATCAGTCGTAATAATCCGCATGCAATTCTGCTAGTTGTCTCCAATCCGGTCGATGCCTTGACTCGATTGACTACGGAATTATCAGGATTCCCCTCGTCTCAAGTGATTGGCATAGGCACCTTAATAGATTCAGCCAGATTCAGGGTCATGCTCTCGCAAATGGAGAAAATCCATCCTGATGACTTACGCGCCTATATTGTAGGTGAACATGGCCCCCATCAGTTTCCGATTTTTAGTCAGGCCGTTTTTAGTAGCGCAACAACCAATCACAATCCATTACATAGGGAGATTTTTGACCACGTAAATGAAGCAGGGTTTCAAGTCTATCATGACAAAGGTTATACAAATTTTGCCATCGCAAATGCAAGCTGTGAAGTGATCAGAACCATTGTTCATGATGAGCATCGCACCATGCCCTTATGCACTTATTTTGATGAATGGCTTGGTGTTAGCGATAATTGTTTTAGCATTCCGGTAGTCGTCGGTCGACGTGGAATTTTACGCTATCTATACCCGACACTAAACAAAAGAGAGCAACAGGATTTAAGTATAAACGCGGCAAAGATTAAAGACACTATCAGCACACTTCTGGGCTAGATCATGGGGCACTGTATGTGAGACTGTACTTAAGAGACTGTACTAAACTTTGTGTAACGAGTTATCAATAAAGCCGTACAAAGTTCCTTGTAGTTTTAGCTTACTCAACATTAATATTATGTAATTGAAGTTCACTGCCATTTCCGGTGAGAGCAAGCTTATTAAGGTGAAGCGCACCTCCTTTTTCTACCGACAGATTTTCGTCTTTTTCAAACCATTGCTCTATTTTTACGCCCGATTTATTATTGTTTATTGCCGAAACCTTTTGCAGTTCTGATTCTATATGGCCGTTGCCTTGCTCGGTGACCTGAATACCATCATCACCACCATCCATTACCATAACATTAGAAAATATTGTTTCTATATTACCCTCGCCGTGCTCATCAATTTTAATGCCTTCATCTACCGTATCCATCACTATGACACGCTGCAGCTTTATCTTGACATCGCCTGAGCCTGCTTCATCAAAGTCCAGACCTTCATCTTTGTTTCTGTTGACCAGAACTTTAAACAATGAGACTTCGATATCTCCTGCGCCCCTCTCGTCTATATCAAACCCGTCATCCAGGTCTTCTTCATTGTAGAACCCATTATCATTGAAGGTAACGTGTTGCAATTTTGCATCGACATTACCTCTGCCAGCTTCATCTAGTTCGAGTCCATCGCCACCATTGCCATCTATATGCGTGTTGATAATAGTGGCATGAATATCCCCCTGCCCCCGTTCATCAACGCGGATCCCATCAAAATCGATAGCTCCTATGCCATTATCCTTAAAGCTGGAGTCTGAAATATTAAGCTCTATACCTATCGCAGAGCCAATCTCACCATCATCAAATTTATCGGCATTATCATCTATATGTAAGCCGTATAAAGCTGAACCATGAATATCCACTGTATCCAGAGAGATCTGAATATCATCACCTTGTGCGTCTTGGGGGATATTAATGACCAGACCTCTAGTCGCACTATTAACTATACTAAGCTGCTGAATTGTTATATTACCTTGGGTATTAAAAATCAGGGTGCCATCTTCAGTACTCGCCAATAATTCATTATCAAGAGTAAAGCTTCCAGCATTTTCTCCATCAATTGTCGCACCATTTCCAAACAACATTAAATCCTGGTTTCCTGTATAGATAACAGGATGACTCAGACTGAGCTGGGCATTTTTCTCAAAGACAATTTTATTGATACTGTTGTCTAAATTAGCCGCGTCAATCGCAGCATTAAAAGAGCTTTCATCGCTTACTTTGCTTATTGCCAACACATTGGTTGCAGAGATAGCGGCTAAAATAGAAATTCCTAACAGGGCTTGTTTCATATTGTTCAGAGAGTTCTTTGATAAAATTATTGTCACTATAGCAATGTAAAGTGACAGTAATATGACAATCTAAAAATGTCACTTCTCATTGTGTTGCCAGATTAAAAATTGCTGCTTTTTACTCACTCATTAAACAGCTAAAGCGCTTATGTGCCGGTTTAATTAATATTGCGTATCCTGCAGATACAAAAAACCCTTCAGTTTAGTGAAGGGTTTTTTCTAATTTTTCTTCATTAGCGGACTGAAGTCCGCTCTACATTGATTGTTTACACTTTATGATAAACTTCTGCACCTTCCTCAAGGAATTGCTGAGATTTCTCATCCATCCCTTTTTGTAGGGCTTCTTCCTCTTTTATACCTTTTTCTTTAGCATACTCGCGCACATCCTGAGAGATTTTCATGGAACAGAAATGCGGACCACACATAGAACAGAAATGCGCTATTTTTGCTGAATCTTTAGGTAGCGTTTCGTCATGAAAAGAACGTGCTTTTTCCGGATCTAGTGCAATATTAAACTGATCTTCCCAACGGAATTCAAAACGTGCTTTAGACATGGCATTATCGCGAGCCTGGGCGCCAGGATGACCTTTAGCTAAATCAGCCGCGTGCGCAGCGATCTTATATGTCACGATTCCTTCACGCACATCTTCTTTATTAGGCAAACCTAAATGCTCTTTTTGGGTCACATAACACAGCATCGCACAACCGTACCAGCCTATATTTGCCGCGCCTATCGCCGAAGTAATATGATCATATCCAGGGGCAATATCCGTTGTTAGTGGCCCTAGCGTATAGAAAGGTGCTTCATGACAATCTTCCAGCTGCTTGGTCATATTTTCTTCAATCATATGCAGTGGTACATGCCCTGGCCCTTCAATCATTACCTGCACGTCATGCTCCCAGGCAACCTTAGTCAACTCACCTAGTGTTTCCAGTTCAGCAAATTGCGCTTCATCGTTAGCATCATAAATAGATCCAGGACGCAGGCCATCACCTAATGAAAATGACACATCATAGGCTTTCATTATTTCACAAATATCTTCAAAATGCGTATATAAAAAGCTTTCTGTGTGGTGCGCCAGGCACCATTTAGCCATAATTGAGCCACCGCGGGAAACGATACCTGTCATACGTTTAGCAGTCATCGGTACGTGGTGTAAACGTACACCGGCATGAATCGTAAAATAATCCACACCTTGTTCGGCTTGCTCAATCAAGGTATCGCGGAAAATTTCCCAGGTCAGGTCTTCGGCTTTACCATCGACTTTTTCTAGCGCCTGATAAATGGGCACGGTACCGATAGGCACTGGCGAATTACGCAGGATCCACTCGCGGGTTTCATGAATATTTTTACCGGTGGACAAATCCATAATGGTGTCGCCACCCCAGCGTATACCCCAGAGCATTTTCTCAACTTCTTCTTCGATAGACGAGGTTACGGCTGAGTTGCCCAGGTTACCATTGATTTTTACCAGAAAATTACGTCCGATAATCATCGGCTCTAATTCTGGGTGATTGATATTTGCCGGAATAATTGCACGTCCTCTAGCAACTTCATCACGTACAAATTCGGGGGTGATCTCATCTGGGATTGCTGCGCCAAAAGACTGGCCTTTATGCTGTCCTTTATAAAGATCGCGCATTTCCTGCATATTCTGGTTTTCACGGATGGCGATATATTCCATTTCAGGCGTGATAATCCCCTGACGCGCATAGTACATTTGCGACACGTTTTTACCTGTTTTTGCCTTACGTGGCTTGCGTATATGAGCAAAGCGCATTGCGGCTGTTTCAGGATCATGCACGCGTTCTTTGCCGAAATCTGAACTCGGTCCAAATAAAGCTTCGGTATCATCTCGCTCAGCAATCCAGGCATCACGAATACCGGTTAAACCTTTTTGTAAATCAACGGCTACATTCGGATCAGTATAAATACCCGAGGTGTCATAGACATAGAGCGGCAGGTTTTTTTCTGCATCAAAATGTACCGGCGTATCCGATAAGCTGATCTTGCGCATGGGAACGCGTATATCGGGACGACTCCCCTGAATATAAACTTTCTCGGACGCGGGGAAAGAGTCAATTTTTATACTGCTCTTATCTGTCGCGGATAAATCTTTAGGGACTGCGCTCATGTATCTCTCCAATTTCAATAGAACAAGGCGCGGGTAAGTCAGTTAAGAATGGAAGAAACCATTCTTTGGGCTTTCCTACGCCAGTATTAGCTGGTCTCAGGTTCAAAGGGTGTTGTCTCAGCCACATAACCATCATGCAGCACCCCTAGCCTTTCTTTTTCAAATGATACAACATAATAGATTATGTGAACTTTTGCAAATTTAATAACATATCTCAGTCAATCCCTAACTAGTATTTCTGCAACGCCATTTTCTAAGCTAAAATACGCCCATCAAAATTATAAATAAGCTATTTTTTGGAGGAATTGTATGGATCTAAATACACCAGCTCTACTAGAAAACCAAGAAACGACAATACGTTTAGAGATACTCAAGCTTGGTGGCGCCACCTTGTTTCTAATTGGTATTGTTTTTTTTATCAACCTGTCAATGGAACCCACACCTAATCACACCTTTCTTATAGTTTCCGCCGTTATTGGTGGTTATATGGCTCTGAATATAGGAGCCAACGATGTCGCCAATAATGTCGGCCCCGCCGTTGGTTCAAAAGCCTTAACCCTCACCGGCGCCATTTTTATCGCCATGATTTTTGAATCTTCAGGCGCACTAATTGCCGGTGGTGAAGTCGTCAGCACCATAAAAAAAGGCATTATTGATCCCACCCTGATCAACAATACCGACACCTTTATCTGGCTAATGCTTGCCGCTTTATTAGCGGCTGCTATCTGGCTGAATATTGCGACTTTTTTCAATGCCCCAGTATCCACCACTCATTCAATTGTTGGCGGCGTCTTAGGTGCAGGTATAGCAGCCGGTGGATTTGGCATTGCCAACTGGGCTGTGTTTGGAAAAATTGCAGCTAGCTGGGTTATTTCTCCCGTTTTAGGGGGCTTGATAGCTGCTCTTTTCCTATATTTAATTAAGCGTACGATTACTTACCAAGATGATATGCTGCACGCTGCAAAAAGAATAGTTCCTCTTTTAATTGCTTTAATGGCGTGGGCATTTTCTACTTACTTAATTTTAAAAGGGCTGAAAAAAATCTGGACAGTAGACTTTGCTATGGCAGGTTCTATTGCGTTTGCGATTGCTCTAACGCTTTACTTCTTTATACGACCACTTATTGATAAAGCTGCGACTAAATTAAATAACTCAAAAACTAGCGTCAATGCCCTATTTACCATTCCGCTTATTTTTGCCGCTGCGTTCCTTAGTTTTGCCCATGGTGCAAATGATGTTGCCAATGCAGTAGGTCCACTCGCAGCGATTAATGATGCCATTACTCATGGGGGCATTGCCAAAAAGGCCGCTATCCCGCTTTGGGTTATGCTGATTGGGGCGCTAGGCTTATCACTAGGGTTAGCACTATATGGCTCCAAATTAATCCGCACAGTCGGTAGCGAGATCACCGAACTGGATAAAATGCGTGCTTTCTGTATTTCCATGGCAGCAGCCATTACTGTCATTATCGCTAGTCAGTTTGGCTTACCTGTTAGCTCAACGCATATTGCTGTCGGCGCAATTTTTGGCGTTGGTTTTTTACGCGAATATTTAAAGCGCACCGATGCAAAACGTATTGATGAAATCCGGGAACACCATGAACATGTTGACCCAGAAGTGACTGAGGCTTTTTTAAATAAATTTAATAAAGCCTCAGTAGCCTCGAAGTCAAAAATGCTTACCGAGCTAAAGGCACAAAAAGATACAACAGAATTTACCAAAAAAGAAAGAAAATCACTGAAGAAAGTGTATAAACAGGAATTAGTAAAGCGCTCACATGTTTATAAAATTGCCGTTGCCTGGGTGGTAACCGTACCGACATCTGCAATTATGGCAGCTTTTTTATATTTCACTATTCGTGGCATATTAATTCCCTAATTATCACCATTAATATTCTGCCTGCTTGCGACAATTGTCATATTAAACCTGGTGTAGAGTAGCCGCTAAGAAATCCTGTCTTTTAAAGTCAGGGTTTTAAAATTAGCATTATTTTATACACATTATTTTTTACTAGAGTAAAGCCCCCAAGCCCAGCAAATACAAGGACCAAAAAAATCACTATTGACTTACATAACCCACTGATTAATAAACCTAATAAAGCATTGCTATAATTCTGTACAATCTAGTAAACGAGTAATGAATTCAGGGTGTCCACTCAGTTATTCTAATTTTACTCACAGAGTTATCCACAGATTTTGTGTATAACTTTTTTTCCTATTTATAGCAAAGACTTAGCGTTTTTTATCAATTTTTCTGACGAAAAGGATCTAAAGTGAGCAGCTCAAAAAAAATAATTTTAAGCATTGCTGTTCCCATTCCTCTCAATCGCATATTTGATTATCTGCCTCCCGATGATTACACCCTGGAACACCTTCAACCAGGTGTGCGCGTTAAAGTTCCTTTTGGTAAAAACACTAAAACCGGTGTTTTACTGGCAATAAAGCCTGACAGCACGATAGATACCAGTAAACTAAAAAAAGCAGAATCAATTTTAGATACCTCTCCGCTACTATCCAGCATAGACCTAGACTTACTCTATTGGGCGCAATCTTATTATCACCATCCTATCGGCGATGTTTTTTTAAGCGCATTTCCTGTTGCCTTACGTAAAGGAAAATCTAGCAAACTAAAATCACCTCACTACTTCAAGTTAACAGAATTAGGTAAAAATCTTACTGAGCAGACGCTGAAAAACGCACCTAAACAACTAGCACTAATTAATCTTCTAAAAAACCAGCAGCAAGCCATAAGCAGTCAGGAAATAGCTACTTATTTCAAACTCTGGCGGGCACCTTTAAAAGCACTAATCGATAAAAAATACGTTACCCAGACGACTAATACATTTAATATCCAGCCAGAAATCATTACTCGCCAGCCTCCCCTGAAAGCAAATCCAGAACAACTTACAGCAATAGACACTGTATGCACACAGCTAGATAAATTCTCTGTCCATTTACTCGAGGGCGTTACGGGTAGCGGTAAAACCGAAGTGTATTTACAAATAATTCACCAGGTTTTAACAAACGGCTTACAAGTGTTGGTATTATTGCCCGAAATCACCTTAACACCACAATTAGAAGCCCGTTTTAGACAACGCTTTGCTGTTGCCATAGAAACCTACCATTCGCAACATAATGAAACTCAGCGGCTCACTGCCTGGATTAATATGCAACAAGGTAAAAGTGCCATTTTATTAGGTACCCGTTCCGCACTATTAACACCTTTGCCAAGACCTGGTCTGATTATTCTGGATGAAGAACATGACAGCTCATTTAAGCAGCAGGAAGGCTTTCGTTTTTCTGCCAGAGATGTTGCCATCGTGCGCGCAAAAATGCTTGATATCCCGGTGATTTTAGGCTCTGCAACACCATCTTTAGAAAGCCTATACAATGCACAGAAAAAACGTTACCAACTATTAAAATTAACAAAACGGGCAGGTAATGCTACAGCGCCAAGCCTTTCCCTGCTGGATATCAGAAATCAGGTATTACAGGAAGGTCTTTCACCGCCACTGATTCGAGATATTCATAAAACGCTAAGCAAGAATGAGCAGGTCTTGCTGTTTTTAAACCGCCGTGGTTTTGCTCCCACCTTGATTTGCCATAGTTGTGGCTGGGTAGCACAATGTCAGCGCTGCGATGCTAACCTGGTAGTGCATCATCGCCAGCAAAAACTTCGCTGCCACCACTGCAGCAGTGAACAACAATTGCCTCGGCAATGTAGCGCCTGCAAGTCTGAAGAATTAAAACCGCTAGGTCTGGGTACAGAAAGAGTTGAAAATGCATTGCATGACCAGTTTCCTGGGAAATCCATCATCCGCTTAGACAGGGACAGCACACAAAGAAAAGGCGTATTAGAACAACACCTGCAAGCAATTAATCAGGGCGAAGTAGATATCATTTTAGGTACGCAGATGCTGGCAAAGGGGCACCATTTCCCCAATGTAACCCTGGCCGTGCTATTGGATGTGGATAGTGGCTTGTTTAGCATCGACTTTCATGCGCCTGAGCGCGTGGCACAACTGATTACACAAGTTTCAGGCCGTGCAGGCCGTGCAGAAAAAAAAGGGCGGGTCATTATGCAAACCCGCCAGCCTGAACACCCCCTGTTAAACACGCTGATTCATCAGGGCTATCAGGCATTTGCCGCTGCGGCATTGATCGAGCGCAAAGCAGCCAGTCTTCCGCCCTATAGTTTTCAGGCGTTACTACGTGCCAACGCCCATGACACACAGGCACCTTTAGATTTCCTAAGCGCAGTAGCAGACCTGGTAAATCAACACAGTAATGGTACATTAGCCTTAGGCCCTGTACCCGCCCCCATGGCAAAACGGGCAGGCCAGTATCGCTACCAGTTATTACTGCAACATACCCAGCGCAAACAACTACATCTGTTACTCAACTGGTTAATGCCAGAAATAGAAAGACTAAAGCAGGCACGAAAAATACGCTGGTCCCTGGATGTAGACCCAATTGACCTGTACTAAATAACACAAGCCTGATAAGAAAATTCCTACCAGGTATCCTTATTATGCTTTGTCTAGTTGCGCTCGATGCCAGCGCTGACTATATCATTCTCGACGACCGAGGTGGCGGCACGGGGCAGCAGCAGAAATGTTCAGAGACCATGTTAGTGTGCCGACCATTCCAGCATTGGCACGCACACGGCGCGTCCTGGATGAGCAAGGTGCTAGCGAGCGGGTTACTTTCATTATCACCGGCGGCGGCTTGCGCCTACCCATAGACATTGTTAAAGCACTGGCATTGGGCGCCGATGGTATTGCAATTTCCAATAGCGCAATACAGGCCATCGACTGTGTCGCAGTAAGAATGTGTAACACCAATAATTGTCCGACCGGGATTGCCACCCAAAAAGAGGAATTAAGACACTGTCTGGATATAGAAAAATCAGCACGACTATCAGACGTTAAGTATTCAGGTTATCGAGAATAACGCTGGGACTATACTCAGTCTCTATCAACCCGGCAGAATATTCTTATGCGTATGGATCGACATCAGGATGCCAAATCCGGCAAATAAGGTAACCATGGATGTCCCTCCATAGCTAATCAAAGGTAACGGAATCCCGACGACCGGTAACACACCAATAACCATGCCGATATTGACAAAAGCGTAGACAAAAAATGTGCACACCAGACTACCAGCGAGTAAACGACCATAAGTATCTTGCGCCTGAACTGCAATATAAAGGCCTCTGGCAATTATAAATACATACACCGCTAATAAACCTAGGCAGCCTAATAAACCAAATTCTTCGGCAAAGACTGCAAAGATAAAGTCGGTTGAACTTTCGGGTAAAAATTCTAATTGTGACTGAGTGTTGCCCTGCCAGCCTTTGCCATAAACCCCGCCTGAGCCTATGGCGATTTTCGACTGAATAATATGATAGCCTTTACCCATCGGATCCGCTTCTGGATTTAAAAAAGTCAGTACCCGATCCTTTTGATATTCGCGCATAAAAAATTGCCAATAGACTGGCGCCAGTGCTGCCAGACTAAATACACTGGTGAGTAAAAAACGCCAGGAAAGACCCGCAAAATACAATACCGAAACGCCCGAACTTGCCACTAATAACGATGTTCCTAGATCTGGCTGACGGACAATTAATAGCGTAGGGATTAAAATAAACACACAGGCTATAAGAATATGTCTCCATTTCGGGGGGATCTCATGCCCCGACAAATACCAAGCAATCATCATCGGAGTGGTGATTTTAATCATTTCTGAGGGCTGGAAACGAAATACGCCGAGGTCTAGCCAGCGTTGCGCCCCTTTACCGACATCACCCACCAATAAAACCGCAGCCAGCAAAATCACGCCGATACTATAAAGCAAAATCGAAAAACGCTGAAACTGCCTAGGGTCTACATGTGCCAGGACGATCATTAATACGGTCGCTATGCCCATACGTGCAGACTGCCGAATAAGTAGCGCTACTTCTTTATTCCCGGTGCTATAAAGCATCATAAAGCTTAATATCAATAGCAATAGCAACCCAATAAGCAAAGGGATATCGATATGTAACTTGCGTAATAAACTGCCAATTAAAGAATGCTCTTTAAATTGCTCAGCTCTGTGTTCTACCTTCATGAGTCGTTTTCTCGATTATTGCGCCAAATATTGTTTAATCACTGCTGCAGCAATAGGTGCGGCTATCGAACCACCATGACTACCATGCTCCGCTATTACTGCCACTGCAATTTTAGGATCATCTGCGGGAGCAAAAGCGATAAACAGCGCATGGTCGCGCATATTAAATGAAATTTCTTCTTCATTATATTCCTCATCCTGCTTAATCGTATAGACCTGTGCTGTTCCGGTTTTACCTGCAATTTTGAAATCAATATCCTTGGCGATGCTTTTAGCTGTTCCTCTAGCGGAGTGAACAACATGAACCATGGCACCAATAATATCTTGCACATTTGAGGGTTTCAGTTCGATGTTCTTTGCTGGCGGATGTTTGACTGCTATTTCTCGGTTGTCATCAATAATTCGCTCTGCTATATAAGGGGTAACCACTTGCCCTTGATTCGCTAGCGTCGCTGTTGCCCTAGCTAATTGCATGGGCGTAACTTGGGTAAAGCCCTGCCCTATTCCTGTAATCAAGGTTTCACCGGGAAACCAAGCTTGCTCACGATTAATACGTTTCCACTCTCTGGATGGCAATAAACCGGCCTTCTCACCTTTTAAGTCAATCCCGGTTTTTTTCCCAAAACCAAATTTATGTAAAAACCCGGATAACTTATCGATACCTAAGGCGAGTGACATATCATAAAAATAGACATCACATGACTGGGTAATGGCAATATCCAAGTTCACCTTGCCATGCCCCCATTTTTTCCAGTCCCGATATTTATGCGGATTATTAGGCAACTGATAATACCCGGGGCAAAACAAAGTCTCGTGCATATGGGTAATTTCATGTTCCAGTCCAGCCAATGCGATAAACGGCTTTAAGGTAGATCCTGGTGGATATTGTCCCCGCAATACGCGATCAAATAATGGCTTGTTCTTCGAAGAATTCAGCGTTTTATAATCGGCATGGCTGATACCCGAGACAAATAAATTCGGATCAAAGCTGGCTTTACTCACCTGCACTAATACACCGCCAGTTTCCAGGTCTAGCGCAACCACACTGCCATTATATTCAGCAAGAGCATCATAGGCTACCTTTTGTAGATCAACATCTACTGTCAGATAGATATCTGCACCCGGAGTCGGCTCGATCTTACCTAGCTCGTTAATCGGCTTGCCCTGGGCGTTGATTTCTATTTCAGAATAGCCTGCATGACCGCGTAAAATATCCTCGTAGGCCCGCTCCACACCGATTTTACCAATGCTATGTATGGAACGATACTCTGCTTCGGGTAATATTTTCAGCTCTTGTTCATTAATACGCCCGACATAGCCCACCACATGTGCTGTCAATTCAGCATAAGGGTAATGGCGGATCAGACGAGCATGGATATCAACACCAGGAAAAGTGTGTCTTAACACCGCAAACTTGGCAACATCGGTATTGCTTAGCTGCATAAGTAAAGGAATGCTATCGAAGTGCTTATAGCGTTTTCTGTGTTTTTTAAATGCCTCTATTTTTTCTTCGGGAATGGCGAGTGCCAATTGTAGTCGCTGTAGCGTATCACCCATATCGGTCACTTGCTCCGGGATAATTTCTAGACTATACGACGGTAGATTTTCGGCCAAAATCCGTCCTTGTTTATCGTAAATAATTCCACGGGTCGGAGGCACAGAGGTTACCTTAATGCGATTATTAGTCGCCATACCATGATACCGGCTGTGCCCAGCCACTTGTAAATAGATAAGCCGGGCAACCAATCCGCTGATCAGTACCAATATCAATACAAATAGAATAACCGTTCTACTTAAAAAAATACGGTTTTCTAAAAAACTATCTTTTATTGCCTGGTGTCGACGCATTAGTAGGAAAAAATACGTATTTTTCGCATTAGCAGTAAGATCACTGGCCAGACAATCCCACCCGTTAAGACAGTTAGCCAGGATAGCATGGGCATAATCTGACCATTAATACGTTCTATCCAGAAAACAATGATCTGCGCAACCAACAGAATAAGACACACAAATAAACTCTGCTGAATAATAGGGTTATGCCGAATACGTTTATGCTGTTTAATACTGAGATAGATACTAGCGGCATAAGCGAATGCATTTTGCCCCAACAACTGACCGGTCAAAACATCGACCAGCAAACCGACAAACCAGGCTTTACCTACGCCCGCTGTTTCAGGTATGGCCAAGGCCCAATATATTAAAATTAATAAAACCCAATTGGGTGCCAGATATAATACAGGCGTAGACCAGGGGACAATAAGTAGCCCCATAGCAAGAATAACGGTCAGCCAATAGCCAATCAATGTCGCCTGACTAGTCTGTACCATTTCCTTCACCCTCAACTTGCTTGCTTAGAGGAATGACCTGATCATTATTCCACACGATTAACAACTCTCTACTGGTGTTTAAGGCTGCGCTAGGCTCAGCCTTAATAATAGCAAAGGGTTTATCCGGCTGCTCCACAAAAGAACTGACAACGCCCACTGGGTAGCCTTGTGGAAATACCCCGCCTAGCCCGGAGGTAATTAATAAATCACCTGGCACTATGTCCGCATTATTCGGTAAAAAAGGTAAGTTCAGCTGATTTAACAGACCACTTCCAATCGCAATGGTATGCAGGCCATTGCGATTGACCTGCACTGGAATAGCATGATTGGGATCGGTGATTAAAATAATTTCGGAACTCAGTGGTAGAGCCTTTGCCACCTGACCAACTATACCATTTTCATCTAGCACAGCCTGCCTTGTGGAAACGCCAAAGCGGCTCCCTTTATTCACCACAACCACATGTTCGTAAGGTGCCAGATTAACCGATAATAACTCAGCAACCAACACTTGCTCACCCAGTTTGAATGAACTATCTATTAAAGAACGCAGACGGATATTTTCTTTCTCTAGGTCCGCAAATTTTAATAATTTTGCACTATTAATTAAATGCTGTCTTTTTAGATCTTTATTCTCGCTAAGTAATTCTTTATAGCCCTTAAATGATTTGAGCGTATTATTAAACAAGCGATTGGGCAGGCTTACTACATACTGGACTGGATAAACAAATACCGATAACAAGTCACGTAAAGGCTTTAAAGTATCGCTACGTTGATCAACAATAATCAGCGCAAGAGACAATACTACCACGATCAAAAAACGTGTATTAATGGATGGGCCAGTAGCAAATAAAAGTTTTATGGTCGTTTATCCTAGTAATTAAAGTGGAGTCGTCCAACACCCAGTAAATATAACTCATAACATTCGGGCAATAGCTAACATATTTAATATTTTAACGAATTACAAACAAAGCCATTAAAGTGATTTTATCAGAGCAAACCATGGTATATAGTTATTAGCTCAATATACAGGCTGCTGTACTTGTTTTACATAAAAAACCAGGTTCGCTGAACGGCTTAGACACAGTTACTTTTATTGTCGCGTGTCAACCCAGCCTTTCTATAGATAGTAACACTTACTCTAAGGAAAACGCAGACAAGCCCTTTTCATCTAGTATTTCCAGAACCATGCCTCCACCCCGGGCAACACAGGTTAAAGGATCATCTGCTATATACACTGGCAAGCCCGTTTCTTCGGCGATCAAGCGGTCGATGTCTTTTAGTAAAGCACCACCTCCAGTTAATACGATACCTCGCGTGGCTACATCAGCGCCTAATTCTGGTGGCGTTTGTTCCAGAGCAACTTTCACTGCGCCTACTATTCCTGTCAATGGCTCTTGCAGGGCTTCTAAAATTTCATTACTGTTTAGGGTAAAGCCACGAGGTACACCCTCGGCTAAATTACGTCCCTTAACTTCGATTTCCATAATTTCACTACCTGGGTAAGCCGTCCCAATTTCATGCTTAATTCTTTCTGCCGTAGCTTCACCTATTAGCGTACCGTAGTTTCTTCGTACATAGTTGATAATAGCTTCATCAAATCGATCACCGCCTATTCTGACCGAAGCAGAATAAACAATGCCATTCAATGAGATGACAGCCACTTCCGAAGTCCCACCCCCAATATCCAACACCATAGAACCAAGTGCTTCGTCTACCGGTAAGCCAGCACCTATCGCCGCAGACATTGGCTCTTCTATCAGATAAACTTCGCGCGCACCTGCCATCGCCGCAGACTCTCTAATTGCACGTCGTTCAACTTGGGTAGAGCCACAAGGTACACAAATCAAGATACGTGGACTAGGGCGAAAAAACTTATTTTCATGCACTTTTTTGATAAATTCACGCAACATACGCTCAGTCACCGCAAAGTCAGCGATTACACCATCCTTTAACGGACGAATGGCAGTAATATTCCCGGGCGTACGGCCTAACATTAATTTTGCATCTGCACCAACAGCAGCGATCATTTTTGATCCACGAACCCTATCTTCTTTTATGGCTACAACTGAAGGCTCATTAAGAACTATACCTTGTCCAGGCATATAAATAAGTGTATTAGCGGTTCCTAAATCAATAGATAAATCATTAGAAAACATGCCGCGAATTTTATTAAACATTAATTCTTGTTCCTTTACACATAGAAAATCTCGTTACTTTAACAATCAATGAGGTATTTGGGCAAGATATAAAGTATCATAATCGATTATTTGTCGTTGCCCGCTCCTACAGCAAGGCAAATAAAATACACGAAACCAACTGAAAAACCTATCGTTTAATGGAGTCACGATGTCGTTAACAGCAGCTGATGTTAATAAAATTGCCTATTTAGCACGCCTGGGAATTGATACTCAGGATACCGAATCCTATACCAAAGATTTATCCGGCATGTTAGAGCTAGTTGCCCAGATGAGCACAGTCAATACAGATAACGTCGCACCTATGGCGCATCCCTTGGATCAAAGCCAACGCTTACGCCCTGATCAGGTCAGCGAGAGCAACCAGCGTGAAGATTTTCAGCGTATAGCGCCACAAGTTGAAGATAACTTGTATCTCGTGCCCAAAGTGATCGAATAAGGAGAAACATATGCATACTAAGACGATTGCACAACTTGCTCAAGGATTGCACACCGGCGACTTTTCCAGTGTTGAACTGACCCAGGCTTATCTGCAGCGCATCCAGCAATACCAAAGCCTGAATAGTTTTATTAGTATCACAGGCGCACAGGCGCTTGCTGCTGCCGAACAAGCAGACCTGGCAATTGCCCAAGGTAAGGCAGGCCCATTAACCGGGGTACCGATTGCGCATAAGGATATTTTCTGTACCCAAGGCATTAAAACCAGTTGCGGCTCCAAAATGCTGGATAATTTTATCGCCCCTTATAATGCCACAGTAGTGGAAAAATTTACTGCCGCAGGTTTAGTTTCACTGGGTAAATTAAACATGGATGAATTCGCCATGGGGTCATCCAATGAAACCAGTTTTTACGGCAACGTACAAAACCCCTGGGCAGAAAACACTGTCCCTGGCGGCTCATCAGGTGGCTCGGCTGTGGCTGTGGCTGCGCGTTTAATTCCTGGCGCTACAGGCACTGATACCGGGGGCTCGATACGCCAACCGGCTGCACTATGTGGTATTACCGGTTTAAAACCCACTTATGGCCGCGTTTCGCGTTATGGCATGATTGCCTATGCTTCAAGCCTTGATCAAGGCGGCCCGATGACGCAAACCGCTGAAGATGCAGCTCTTATGTTACAAGTGATGGCGGGGTTTGACCCTAAAGACTCAACCAGTGTAGAGCATGAGGTACCCGATTATAATGCTGATCTAAATAATAGTCTCCAAGGGCTTAAAATAGGTCTGCCTAAAGAATTCTTTGATGCCGCACTAAACAGTGATATGGCAACGACTATAGAAGCAGCTATCAATGAATATAAGAAAATGGGCGCCTCAGTTGTTGAAGTGTCCATGCCTAATTTAAAGTTGGCGATCCCCGCTTATTATGTAATCGCGCCTGCCGAATGCTCAGCAAACTTATCACGTATGGATGGTGTACGCTTTGGCCATCGCTGTAGTAACCCTGCTGACTTAAATGATCTCTATATCCGCTCGCGTGCTGAAGGCTTTGGCACAGAAGTAAAGCGCCGCATACTGGTAGGCACTTACGCTTTATCTGAAGGCTATTACGATGCCTATTATATTAAAGCGCAAAAAATCCGTCGCTTAATCAGCGATGATTTTAACAAAGCATTGCAAGAAGTGGATGTTATTATGGGTCCGGTCACCCCGACTCCAGCTTTTGGTATTGGTGAAAAAACCAATGACCCGATAGAAATGTATCTAGCAGACATCTACACCATTGCCATTAACCTAGCAGGACTACCTGCTATGTCAATTCCAGCTGGATTTATCAATAAAAAACCGGTTGGCTTACAGATTATTGGCAATTACTTTGCCGAAGCAAAACTACTGAACGTGGCACACCAATATCAGCAAGTCACCGACTGGCATCAACAAACACCACACGGATTTGAGTAAGGAGTTACTTATGCAATGGGAAACCGTTATCGGGCTGGAAATTCACGCCCAACTGGCAACAAAAACTAAAATATTTTCAGGAGCATCGACAGCCTATGGCGCCGAACCGAACACTCAGGCCTGTGCAGTTGATTTAGGCTTCCCAGGTGTATTACCTGTGTTAAATCAAGAAGTCGTGCGTATGGCCGTTAAATTCGGCATGGCAATCGACGCACACATCGCGCCTTATTCGGTCTTTGCCAGAAAAAACTACTTCTATCCTGACTTACCCAAGGGTTATCAAATCAGCCAGATGGACGATCCTATCGTCGGTATTGGGCATATGGATATAGAAGTCGATGGACAAAGCAAACGCGTCGGTGTTACTCGTGCCCACCTGGAAGAAGATGCCGGAAAGTCCTTACACGAAGATTTTCATGGCTTAACAGGGATCGACTTAAACCGTGCAGGTACACCATTACTGGAAATTGTCTCGGAACCAGATATGCGCTCAGCAAAAGAGGCAGTTGCCTATATGCGAAAAGTTCACGAACTGGTGCAATATCTGGATATCTGCGATGGTAATATGCAGGAAGGCTCTTTCCGCTGTGATGCCAACGTCTCGGTGCGCCCAATCGGACAGGAAGAATACGGTACGCGAACTGAACTGAAAAATATTAACTCGTTTAAATTTGTCGAAAAAGCCATTAATATCGAAGTCGAACGCCAGATAGAGATAATCGAATCAGGCGGCAGAATCATTCAGGAGACACGCCTGTATGATTCCGATAAAAATGAAACCCGCTCCATGCGCAGCAAGGAAGAAGCCAACGATTACCGCTACTTCCCTGACCCGGATTTATTACCTGTGTATATTAGCGATGAACTACGTGCGGCGGTTAAAGCTGACTTACCCGAGCTACCTCAACTAAAAAGAGCGCGATTTATTGCTGACTATAAACTAGACCTTGAGACGGCTAGCATTTTATCTAGCTCCAAAGAGCTGGCGAATTATTTTGAATCCTTAGTTAAAGAATCGGACTGTGATGCAAAAATATGCAGCAACTGGGTGAATGGTGATTTATCCGGCGCTCTAAATAAACAAGGTCTGGCAATTAGCCAATCCCCTGTTACCTATCAACGCCTAGCAGGTTTATTAAAACGTATTAACGATAATACGATTTCAGGAAAAATTGCCAAGCAGGTCTTTGAGGCCATGTGGAGCAGTGAAGACACCGCGGATGCGATTATTGAGGCACAGGGCTTAAAGCAAATCACTGACAGCGGAGCGATCGAGATGATTATTGACAAAATCATAGCCGACAATCCAGGCCAGGTAGAGCAATATCTTAGCGGCAAAGATAAAGTCTTTGGCTTTTTTGTCGGACAAACCATGAAAGCCTCACAGGGTAAGGCCAATCCTGGTGAAGTCAATAAAATCTTGCAAGGAAAATTAAAACGTTAATCTACTATCAACTGAGAGCACAGTGTTATATTCAAAATCAGCTCTGTTCTCAGGCATCAAGTCAAAAACCATACTTCGCGCGGTTACGGGTGTAATGAAATAAGGGGGGGGTTGCAGTTTTTCAAAAACACTAAGTGGTGTAACAGGTGATACGCATAATAATGCAGTTTTTGCTATCGCTAAAGATGCAAAAATAAAGATTGCGAAGTATACCTATCAAATAACCTGAAACTCCCTATCACACAAAGGACATAGGCAGATTCCCAACTCTATTGCCCGATGTTTTTCTCTACACGACTCACCGACACCAGATCAAAAAATTAAGCACAAGATGAGCAAGAATTTTGAAAGTCTGATAGAACGGTGACATAAGCCTTTATTAAAGTTAAAATTAGAAACATTAATTCCTTTCCCTATCAAGGCTAAAAATGAGCTTTAGAACCAGTATAGTAAAAATAGCAGTCAAATTAACCCCGAATAAATTAATTACCTGGATAGCAAATATAATTCTTAAGGATATTGCAGAACTAACTGCATTTAATCTTGACCTCGATGCACGAACATCATTCGTGCAAATACAACTCGTCGGTGAATCGGAAACGATTGACGTTTGGCTTGAAGGCTTTGCCATTATTAGCGATGAAACTTCACATCATTTTTTCGTCGCGCATGCGAAATCAAACCGTATCTGGCTGGATAATATTCTCTCTCGCATCGTGAGAAAAAAGTGGAAAATTCCAGTCCCTGCGGAGATGAGTTCTCATATTGGCTTTCTCGCCGAACTTCTCAAAGCTGAAGGTACAGATCAAGAAAATAATTAAAGAGAGCGGCCTATTTAAGCATCAAAACTAATTCCCTCTTATACTTCGCATCGTCACGAATGCATATTTTATAGCCCGTTGTTTTTTCCCGAAAGCAAAGCCCCAAAACAGGAGCGAAGTATAGTTTCTAAGTAAGACAGCTAACTCTTTATAGCTACATTAATCAATGCCGGAAAAAAATCAAGAGCCCACTACAACGCTAAGCATATTCTATTCCTTTCGCCGCTGCCCTTATGCCATACGCGCACGTATGGCACTGAAATACAGCGGCGTTAGCGTTTTCTTGCGTGAGATTGAGCTCAAGAATAAGCCACCGCAAATGCTATGCTGTTCTGTAAAAGGAACGGTTCCAGTGCTTGTTTTAGCCGATGGAACGATCATTGATGAAAGTCGTGATATTATGCTCTGGGCACTTGGCCTAACCGATCCAGAACATTGGCTAACAGAAAATTCAGCGACTGAGATTAATCACTTGTTAAATGACAATGACTATCGCTTTAAAAACGCACTGGATCAATACAAGTATGCAGACCGATACCCAGACCAACCCGTTGAATACTATCGAACGCAGGGCGAAACGTTTCTCGCATTATTAGAATGCCGGCTAACAAATCATCGTTTCTTGATGGGGGATAAAGTATCGATGGCAGATATAGGGATCTTCCCCTTTATCCGCCAGTTTGCACTTGTAGATAAGGACTGGTTCTACCAATCTTCCTATCATCAACTACAGGCCTGTGGCTGGATCACTTTCTCCAATCCGAGCTATTTATCAGTGTTATGCAGAAATATCCTTCATGGACTGAATCATCAGAACCGGTGTTTTTTTGAAATTCGGTACAGCTATTTGCTTTTAGGGGCTAGTGATGTCTGCTGATTATTCTTAATTTCCCGCCCTGAACTCATAAAAGCCATCCCTTGCGTGCCAGTTGAGCCCGCCATTACTGCCTCGATAACCGGTTTATTGGCCTGGGTATTTGCCGCCCATTTAACAATAAAATTAGCGCCAGCTCCACCACGCGCGTCAGTCTGACTGACAAAGAAATTAGTCGATGCCATAGGATCCAGAAGGTAAGGCACTTCAAGATAATTTTCGATTAATTTTCCTGCGGCATTATAATAACTTACGTTATTTACCACTAGCGGATAATTAAAGTCCGTATTACGGATACTCAGGGTAATTGCCAGATTCAGCTTTCCTCCGCCCGCGACAAATATTTCTGAATAAACCGGAATATAAACGGTTTTTTCCTGAGTCAGGGAAAGCTTATTTTCCTTTAGCAAATAAAAAAATGCGCTATCATCCTTATTATTTACCTGCGCTACCTTGCTTCCCGGCTGCAACGCATCACAAGCTGTGAGCAACAAACCAGCTAGCAAAGATATTAATATGTTACGTCCAACACTTGCTAACATTATTTATCACTCCTGTTATGTCGATTGAAAGTAGAGTTTCAATCCGGATAAAATATATTCTGTTGCCACCGTCGCCAAAATCAATCCCATTACACGACTGACAATACCCGCCCCTGATTTACCAATAATACGTAAAATCCAGCCTGCACTGAGTAACAGTAATAAGGTAGCCAGTAGTACAATCATCATCGCAGATGCGGTCACCATCTGACTGTAAATATCATAACGATTGTTTTCAGTTAAGACCACAACCGCGAGCATGGCTCCTGGCGAGGCAATTGAAGGCATGGCTAACGGAAATACGGCGCAGTCCACACCTGCTTCAAGCTCCAGTTGCTCTTCCTGTTGCGGCTTAGAATCGCCAAAAATCATGCTCAATGCAAACAGGAACAAGATAATACCGCCCGTAATCTGAAATGAGAGCAATGAGATTTCCAGAGTCTCTAATAATATCTGCCCTACACTGAGAAAAAACATCAAGATCAATGCCGCAAAGGCAACTGCTTTAAAGGCCGTATTTCTACGCTGCTTCGCAGATAGATTCTTTGTAACCGAGATAAAAACCGGAATAGTGCCAATCGGGTCTATAACGACCCAAAGGCCAACTAAATCAGTAAGAATAAGCTGCCACATAACAATTATTGACTCGAGTAGGTAAAATATTTATAGAATTTTATACCAAGTCTATACTTCGCACAGCCCTGATTTCGAGTTTCAGAGTAGCCGAGGAGCGTGAAGAGGTCAAGAAAGATTTCCCGATTGAGTCCAGTCCACAACAGCATCACCTGTCCAGATGTAACTTCTTTGCTAGCAGTAATGTCACGTCTATTGCCCACATTGCGTAGGCCTGATAAGATTTGCAAAATAACTTTAGACTTAAGAAATGTTATTGTAGGACAGGCTATTTTTTATCTATGCGAATAATACCTGCTTCGTCTGGAGTCGCAGTACCATTTTGACATTGCATTATACGCTGCAGTAAAAATTGTGAGGGTCCATCGATAAATAACTAATTATCAAAACAACATACTTTCATTCACCTGACCAAAATAGGTGCTGCACTAGTCAATGCCTTAAGAAATGCTACTAAATCCTGCTTTTCATGAGCTGTTAAGTGTAATGGAAAAATAGCAGGGTCCAGAAAAAGAGTCTTTTCGCCGCCTTTATCATAGTATTCAACGACCTCCTCCAGCGAGTTAATACTGCCATCATGCATATAGGGTGCCGTTAAGGCAATATTTCTCAAAGTTGGCGTTTTAAATTTACCGATATCGGCAATAATCTGGGTGACATTAAAGCGGCCCAATTCTGCTCTCTGGGCAGCGCTAAATGAAAAATCACTGGCACCCTCTCCTACTCTTAACGCTTGAACAAATTCAGGTATCTGAGGATTTACTTTAGCAAAACCTACGCCTAAATTATAAAATCGATTATCCATAAACAGAGCATCTTTACCACTAATTTCATGACAGTTAGCACAATTCCCCTTGCGTCTAAATAGTCGCATCCCCCGCGCTTCACTTTGTGTTAAAGCTTGTCGGTCACGGCCAAATAAATATCGATCAAAAGCTGAGTTACCGGCAATCAGTGTACGTTCAAAGCTCGCGATAGCCTGCGCTATCTGAACTGCTGTTATTTTTCCGCTATTAAATATCCGTGTAAATTGCTGCTGATAACCGGGGGCTTGAGCAACTATTTCTACGATTTCCTGCTGGCTTCTTAAGCCATGTTCTATCGGGTTTAATAATGGCCCTAGTGCCTGATCTTCCAGACTACCTGCTCTGCCATCTAAAAATAAAGTCTGATAAAAAGCAGCATTAACAACGGTAGGCGCATTTCTAAAGCCAGTTTGTTGTCTAATACCTACAGCAACTTTTTGTCCATCGGTAAAGGCTCTGTCTTGATTGTGGCAGCTTGCGCAGCTAATGCTCCCATCCTGACTGAGACGCTTATCGTTAAACAACTGCCTACCCAAGGCAATTTTTTCAGCTGATTGCTGATTATTGGCCGGAATGGATAATACCGGCAAGCCCAGTTTTGTGTCTACCTTTATAGTGTCCGCATTAAGTACTGCAGTATGTAAAAAGAAAAGTAAAGCTATGCCATAGGTCTTCATGTTTTGCTCCACAAATTAAAGAATGTTAGTGCGGACCTTAGTCCGCAAATCATACAAAAATAACTACTCTACACATAGCGGACTAAAGTCCACACTGCAAGCTATGCATTAAACCATTTAACAGAATTATATTTCCAAACAAATAAAGCCCTTATAAAAAGGGCTTTATAAAATAAGACATTGGACCACTTTAACCAAGCATCTCCAAAATAAGGAAAGCAGTCTTTAGTCTGAGACTTGGGGGCTAATCCTGCTCTGGCATATCCTGAACAATCAGAATGTACGGTTCGCCTAATGGAAATTCATCGTCCATATCTTTAAAATATACAACCTTACCGTAAGTTTCATTAACTGCTGGTAAAATTTTCGCAGCTTCTTCTGCTGTTAAATCAGGAAATGTTGCATGTGCTCTAGGCACTTCTACCAAATGATAGTGCCAGTAATGTTTTTCTTCTTCAGGCAATGAGTTATATTGCGCTGTCGTAATAATATATTCAAAGCCGATAGGCTTATCCTGGTCTTTCATTCCAGAATGGAACATTAAGCAAATGAAAGTTCCATCGTCATAGGCTTTACAGTGGTGATGCACGATCATTTGTAATTTTGGATCATGAATATCATTACCATCTGGCATCATATGTCTGATTGCCTGAATATGTAAATCGTTAAATCCTAAGTGATTAGGATATTCTTTTTGGCGCGGATTTAATGTTTCGTTATAAACCGCTTCTTTTTCAATAGCAACAGACTCTTTCTCAAACGACGAACAACCAGTAACAATCGTGACAACTGCCGTTGCCATCAATAATTTTAATTTCATTTTATTCTTCCTCAGGTTATATAAAAGCATCTCAAGTAGCTTTCAAAAATAATTTATTATTATGCTAAATAGTATTGAGAAAATACACATTAGCTTTTAATTATATAATAATATATATCCATGTCAACCTATTTATTAGTTAGTTAGTTAGTTAGTTAGTTAGTTAGTATAGTATAGTGGACCCCTGAGTCAAGACAAAAACTCACTGAGTTTAAGTTGTACATTCAATTTTACTTGCAACTGAACAGCGTTGCCCCGGTTTTATCTTTGTTTC
>Ga0233442_1000364_pt1 | contig 48386 bp, 42 predicted proteins | sample SI_123_September_3_FD_182789 | JGI IMG/M metagenome (GOLD analysis project Ga0233442, IMG submission 182789) | Seawater microbial communities from Saanich Inlet, British Columbia, Canada - SI_123_September2016_150_MG | ecosystem: Environmental > Aquatic > Marine > Inlet | place: Canada: British... | reverse complement strand
CCGATAGGCCTTCTCAACGACGACACCACCGAGGTGGGCGCCGTACATGTTGGGCTGGTTTACAAACTCGACGCAAGCGACTTTGATGTTTCCGTGCGCGAGACTTCTGCCATGGCTGGCGACTTTGTGGCCCTCTCTGAATTAGAGGCCCTCGCTGCCACAGACGACTCGCCCTTTGAAACATGGTCGACCTTGCTCATTCGCTCTGGTGCGTTGCGCAGTTGCGCCCCGGCCACTTCTCTCTAACCTACACCACACTAAGTCAAACCACCATGGTACGCAGATCATCCGAGCCCGAGCTCATGGCCGTCGAAGAGATTGCCAAATTCCTAACCGATCAATGCACTAAAAAGGTTCTGGATATCAGATTCAAAGACGGGCGCCTCGAATCCGGCTATGTCACTTACGCCGCCCGCAAAGGCTTTGGCCGCATCATCGACATGCCACGCGAGTTTTCCATGAATTTCAACATCCATGAAGTATCTCATGTCCAATTTCAAGAAGAGCTTGAGCTAGAGCAAGGCTAAACCCTTTTGATGAATAGGGCTGCTTAGCCCCTTAGTCATCAAATCAATAAACCGCTGGTGAGCATCGTGCTCACCAGCGGTTTGGTTTGTGCAAGAGATTAGCGCAAGAATGTCGCGTAGTCAGCCTCGTCAAAACCCAAAATGGCCTTTTCGCCACGCGCCAACAAAGGGCGACGGATCATGTCGGGGTGCTCTCGCAACAAGTCAACGACCTCTTTCTTGGTCTTAAAAGTCGCGTCAGCGACCTTGTTGTCTTTGTAGCTTTTGGCTTTTTGGTTGAAAGCGCTCTTTGGATCTTGAGCATCAACCGCCTTTTCAAGCAATTTCTTAGCCGGTGGGCTAATTAGGATATCGACAGCCTCGAACTCAACCTTTTTCTTGGTGAGATACTTGACCGCCTTTTCGCTGGTTTTACAGCCTTTTTTGATGTAGAGCTTGACCTCGCCCATGATTTTTTCTTTGAGTCTAATTTGGAGGGACGGAACAGCTGAAATGCCGCGCCTTTTAGGACTTTCTCCCCCAAAACGGTCGAGCATTCTACCCAAAAAAGCAAAAACCGTCCAGCCCTAAGTTCTGAACAAGTCAATGATTGGCAAAAAAAGTGATTAAGCAGGGTCTTCTGATTGAACGAGAGCCTTAATCATGCCCACAATATTGCTCGCAAATGTGGATCGAGGTGTCACGACGACACCCAAAGCAGCGGCCTTTTGCAGGGTTTCTTCGCATTCAGGAGAGCAAAAAGTCAACAGCGGCAAAGGGGCCAGGATTTCATCTTTTACGATCTGCTTCAATATCTCGATGGAATCAAACTGCTCATCTTCGAGGTCAAGCACAATGCCCGAGCCAGGCTCGGCGCGGACGGCCGACAAGATATCGCCATCAAATTGAGCGACTTGTGGGACCTCGTCTAGGGCAAGGGTCGTAGCGACCACGCGCTCTTGGAAGAAATCTTCCGAGATGAGTACGTGCAGAATTAGAGGTGAAGGCATGGCTGAACCGCAGGGAGGAAACCCCTACTTCTCATCGGCAGGAATACCCCATAACAAACACCCAAAGCGTAAAAATCTTCCAGAAAATGACTTATGATGGCTCTATGCCAGAAATCGACTCCCTTTTAGGCCGTATGCAAACGATTGCCGTTGTAGGTTGGTCGACTAAACCAGCCCGGCCAAGTCATTGGATTGCAGATTATCTCGAAAAGGCTGGGTTCACCGTTTGGCGTGTAAACCCTGTTGCAGAAAGCACTTCCGAAACTCAAGTCTGGGCTTCGCTTGCTGATTTGCCTAGCTCCCCTGATGTTGTTGACATCTTCCGCGCTGCGCCACAAGTGCCGAGCATTGTAAGGGCCGCCGTTTCGGCAAAAGCAGGCGCAATCTGGATGCAACCCGGCACCGAAAACCCAGATGCAGCTGAAACCGCACGCGCGGCCGGGCTAGATGTTGTCATGGGCCCATGCATTTACCGAGAACACCGCCGCTTGATTGGCAACCCTGTCCCGGAAGGCGAGCACGGGCCGCCTTAGGCTCGCGCGCGATGCTCGCCCTTAGGCCTAAACGCAGACGCTGATTAACGAATAAAATCAAGCGGAGGCATCGCAGGAATCATGCCCGCGTCAAATGCCCGCTTCAAGAACAAGTGCATCGATTCGCGGCCATCGTCGCCGTAGTCAATCGTGCGGTCATTCACATACATTGCGATGAACTCGTCGGCTTGCGCTAGATCAAGCCCGCGCCCAAAACCGAGCGCATAGGCGACAGCCTCTTCGCGGTTATCGAGCCCTGTCTGGATGCTCTCTTTGAGCAACCGCGAAACCTCTGGAATCAATTCGGCCAAATCACGACGCACCGTGTTGCCACCGAGAGGGAGCGGCAGCCCGCCAGTCTCGTTGGCCCACCAAACGCCCAAGTCATCAAGCAAGACAAGGCCGTCGGCCTCGTAAGTCAGCTGCCCTTCGTGGATGAGCAAGCCAGCGTCGTATTCGCCACGCGCAACGGCCTCGGGAATTTGGTCAAACTCAACCAAACCGTAGTCATACTCGCCAAGTCGCATCTGACAAGCGAGATGAGCCGATGTCCATTCGCCAGGAATGGCTAGGCGCTTGCCTTTGCCCTTTTGGAGCTCGTCAAGATTCATCTCGGAGCGGGCGACCAGGCGTGGGCCATAACCCTCGCCCATGGAAGCACCATGATTCAAAAGCGCGTATTTATCAGCGACATAGCAATAGCCATGAATCGACACAGCGGTGATTTCATAATCACCCGTAGTGGCTCGTTTATTGAGAGACTCGATATCTTCGAGCTTATGCTCAAAGCGCAGATCGCCCGTATCGAGCATATCTTTAGCCAACGCCCAGTGCATGAAGGCGTCATCGGGATCGGGGCTATGCCCCAGTTGTAGCAGGCGGGTTTGCGTGGTCATGGGGCGGCATTCTAGCCGCTCCATGAGCCTCAAAAGTGTGGATTCAACCGCTTCTGCTTAATGAAGCTTCAAGAGGAAATCCTCGAGGTCGCAGCGCAAATCACTCAGACCGTAGCCTTCGTCACATAGGGCGCGGTAAATCACGCGCTCCAGCGAGCGAGGCGCGTGCTCATTCAACTCGCGCGGCTGTGGGTAGCTCAGGTAAAGGCTCATCGCCAAATCACGGTCTTCCTTACTGACTGCGGCCGAATCGCCGAGTCGCGCATAACGGAAAGGCGCGTGATCAAAGGGCAGGCAACCACAAAGTAGCTCGTAGAGCATGATGGCCACACTTTGCGTATCGCCTTTTTCATCGCGGCGCAAAAACGGGTTGTACCACGGTGTCGCCAAGACCTCATCTTCGCGACCAGAACCCGCCAAAGGGTCGATTAGGATGACTTCCTCGTTAGCGGTGATGAGGATGTTTTCAGGTTTCACATCGCCGTGGCATTTCCAACCCAGACGCTGCATACGCTCCAGCGTACTGCAAACCTCAGCAATCCAGCCAAGCTTAATGCCTTCGAGCGAACGGATGCGTTCACGGAGAGTCGTGCCCTCAATGTAATCCATGACCAAAGCAGGCCGTCCATCGACCTTCACAATCTCATGCAACATCGGGACGCCATGACCTTTAGCGCGCGCAAGAAGCTCAGCCTCTTTCAACAAGAGTGCGTCAATTTCGCTCGAATCAAGCGCTTCAGCTTGTGGGCCTTTAGCTGGGTCGAGGAAAAGCGCTTCAGCTGGAGCTTCATCTGGGCTCAAGCCAGAAGGGTTACGCTCGGAAGTCACCTCACGAAAGCGCGGCACATAGGAGCCGCCGCCGCCAGCTTCGCCCACCTTGATGGCGAAACGATTGCCTTGAGCATCTTGAGCGAGGAAAACTTGCGCAAAAGCGCCCCGACCTAGGAAGTCGAGGATCTCGTATTGAGCGATGTGGGTTCCGGTTTGGACTTGTGTCATGGTTTCAGTGACCTTTGAGGTCAAACCTCTTTCGGCTAGCTTCTTAGCGAACTTTAGATGCATCCCTTTAGAATGCGGCTTGTTTCCAAGCGATTCCCCACCTAAAGAAAGCGCCACCGTGAAAGAATTCCCCCGCCCCGCTGTTACCGACGAAGCCATCACTGGCTTTCTCGCCGCTGGCCGTATTGCCGGCGACGCAAGGAAGTTAGGCGTTTCGTTGATTCAACCTGGTGTGCGACTTGAGGCTGTCCTGCTTGAGGTTGAGACCTTCATCCGCGACCAAGGCGGTTCGCCAGCCTTTCCTGCTCAAACGAGTCGCAATCAAATCGCGGCGCATTATTGCTCGAAGCCAAACGATCCGATGGTCTACGAGCCCGAAGATTTAGTCAAAATCGACATTGGTGTCGAAGTCGATGGCTGGGTCGCTGATAATGCTGCGACTGTTTATCTTGGCGAAAGCGCGCACGGCAAAAAGCTGGTTCAGGCCAGCCAAGATGCCTTAGCGGCAGCTATTGCTGTTGCCGCTCCTGGCGTCCAAATCCGCGAGCTCAGTAGGGCTATCGAAAATGCGATTACAGCGCATGGGCTCAAACCTGTCTACAACCTGACGGGGCATGGCGTGGGGCGATGGTTGGTGCACACCGCGCCGCAAATTCCGGCAACACCCGACCGCGAGGGTAAAGCCACGCTTCAGCCAGGCATGGTCATCGCGATTGAGCCTTTCGCTACAGACGGGCGTGGGCAGGTTTATGAGCAGGGTAAGGCTGAGATTTTTGCGCTCGTGCGGAAGCCACATAAATTCAAAAATATCGATGAGCGTGTGTGGAATTTAATCGAAAAAATGCAGGGTCTGCCTTTCGCGCGCCGCACTTTTTGCGATTTACCAACAGGCGCCGTTGAAGCAACCCTGCTGCGCCTCAAACGCACCGGCTGCCTCATCGACTTCCCGCCACTCGTTGACCCTGACCCTTCTGTGCGTATTTCACAGGCCGAGCACACGCTAATGATTCTCGAAAACGAGGTCGTGGTTACGACTCGCGATGTTTGTTGATGTAGGGTGATTCCTGCCCCAACGGGCAAGAATCTGGGCGAACAAAAACCAACAGACTGATTTACGCCTGCATCGCTTCTAGAGCGGCATTAATCCGCAAATCACCAAAACGATCTGCGGCATCAGAAGTACAAAGACCTTGATCTCGCGCGATAGCGAAAATCTCTTTTAGGTTTGTGTAAATCTTTTCCATCATGTCCATGGCAACTTGCTCGTTGTAACCTTCGGTTACTAGCTCGTTGTAGACATTGATTAAACCGCCGGCATTCACGACATAATCAGGGGCGTACAAAATACCGCGCTCGCGCAGTGCGTGCCCGTCATCAGCGTCGAGCAGCTGGTTATTCGCCGCACCGCAAACGATTTTGCCCTTTAAGCCAGGGATGGTCTCTTTGTTGACCGAGCCACCCAATGCACACGGCGCGTAGATATCACAGTCAACGCTGCGAATCTCGTTAGGCGAAACAATCGTGCCACCGCACTCTTCGGCGACCGCGCGGGCCGATTCTTCGCGGATGTCAGCCGCAATGATTTTTGCACCACGGTCAGCCATCAGCTTGGCGTAAATTGCGCCGACCGAGCCAGCGCCCTCGAGGGCGACGACCTTGCCGGTTAAATCATCGCTGCCGTAAACTTCTTCAAGTGCAGCGCGAAGGCCAACAAAACAACCCCAAGCAGTTTTGGGCGATGGGTTGCCGGATTTGCCCGCAAGGCCGACACAATGCTTGGTGCGGCTATTGACCTCGGCCATATCTTCGACCTTAGTGTTGACATCTTCGGCGGTAATGTAGGAGCCGCCAAAACTCTCAACAAATGAGCCCATCGCGCGGAAAAGCTCTGGAGTCTTTTTGGCCGGATTGCCCAAAATGACCGACTTGCCGCCGCCAAGAGCCAAACCTGCGCACGAAGCTTTGTAAGTCATGCCTTGGGCTAGGCGCAAGACATCAAACATAGCCTCTTTTTCAGACTCGTAGTGCCAGAGACGCATGCCGCCCAAAGCTGGGCCGAGGACAGTGGAGTGGACCGCAATAATCGCATGCAGGCCAGATTGGGTGTCGATGCATCGTTTGACGCTTTCGTACCCATCAATGTTTAGGTCGGTGATTTCCATGTTTTCACAATTTCGGGAGTGGGCCCGGCCCCTCATTATCGCAAAGAGTTGCAGAAACGGCAAACCCCGTAAGCAGGCCAGCCTTTGCCTTGCGACCCTTTAGAGTTAGTTCACAAACCCCAATTGCGCTAGGGTTTCCTCACCATGCATGCTTCCACCGACCCCGTTTTCGTTGCTTGTTGGGCCACCGGCTCCGACACCAACGAAGATGGAGTTTTCTTACTCGAAGGCTTTGGCTACCCCGCAACAGAAGGGCGCGTGGAAGTCCTTTCGACATCGTGGTTTGCGCCTTACAGCAACCTAGAGTCGGGCTCTTCGGCTTCACGAGAATTGGCAGCACTTGGCTTAACAGGCGAAAAACTATCTGATTTACCCGACTGGAAAGATGCAACGCCTGAATATTTTGCCAAGCTCGAGTCCCGCCCTGTCATCTTGGCGAGTGGTCGAAATGAGTTTTTAACTCGTTTTCGCCGAGCCTGCCCGACCCTTCACGAGCCTGTGGTCCTTGACCTTGAGAGCCTAGCTGCATTTTTGCTCCCCGGCCGTGGTGAGCGCGCATTTGCAGGGCTTTACCAGCGTTTATTAAGTACCGCGGCATCGAGTTCTTCCAAGCAAGGCACCAAGGCAAATGAGCGCATTACCGCCCCATCACGACCGCGCGCTAATGACATCCGCCGACTATGCGAGGCGCTGATTCGCTGGCATTTCGCGCGGCCAGAATCCATCCGCCAGATGTTTGCGCGGGCATTTGATGATTTGCAGGCCGTCACCGAAGAGGGTGAGTCCGCCGCCTGGGAGTGGCTTGAGCTGGCCCGGCGACTGCTCGATCGGCCGAGTCGTTTTGCCGCGGGCGATGACGATGATTTGTTTACGGCTGCCTTGACCGACGGTGAGTTTAGCCGCGATTTAGACAGCGCCCCGATGGATGCCGAGCGCGCGCTCACAGAAGCGACTCCTGAGTTTCGTCTCGAATATGAAACCGAATTTGGCGAGCATGCACCTCTCGAATCGAGGCGTGAAGATGCCGCCGCCCTTTCGCAAGACGACCACAAAATCTTACAGGCTTTTTACGATTTGGTGCCACGCGCTTTTACTCCAAAAGGTGCTGAACCACGAGACCGCCCTGGGCAACGCGTCTTGGCCCAAGAAGTGACAGCCGCCTTAGAAGAGAATCGTTTTTTGATGGCCGATGCGCCTACCGGCACGGGCAAGACATTGTCCTATTTGGCGCCCTCTTTACTTTGGTCGACAGCGACACAAACGCGTGTTGCACTTTCGACTTATACGCGAGCTTTGCAAGAGCAGGCATACTTCCGCGAAATTCCGCGGGCGTTACGGTTGTTGCGTGACGCGGGGCTTCCTGACGAGCGCATGCCGCGCGTGGCTCTTTTGAAAGGCCGCGCTAATTACATTTGCGGTCGTGCAATCTTAGACACGGCACCGGAAGCCGGCAGTGGCTCCGTGATTGCGCGTGCAACATGGCTAAGGCTCGCGCTTTTTTATGCCGAAGATTCTTCGGGCGACCTTGACGGTTTTCATGGCGCACCGGGTTTACCGCTTGGCCAACCCGCCGCGGTGCTACGAGAAGTCTGGCGGATGGTGGCATCAGTGCGCGCTATCCCTGGCTGCTGTCATGGAAAAGCCGCAAAACGATGTGGTGCCGGAATCCGCACATTGCGTGCCGCTAGAGCGCATTTAGTCGTAACCAACCACGCCTACATGCTACACCGACCCGATGATTTCGGGCACGCACTTTTTGACGAGTGCGACCACTTGCACGAAGTCGCACTCGATGTTTTATCTTGGGATATCGAGCTCGACGAGGTCGTCGAGCTCTCGCAAACTTTACTAGTTGGCCGTGGGCGTGACCGCGCGCCGCTTGAGCGTTTGCATCGCTTAGTCAGGCAACTTCCCGAAGGCGATGGCCCCGAGCGGTTGCGGCCTGCATCATCAAACTCGCTCAAAGCCGCTCATGAATTAGATGCCGCCGCCTATGAATGCACGCGACACTTAAAAGAGTATCGGAAATATCGCGAAGAGCACGGCAACAATCGCACCAAAGAAGAGCTTGCGTTTTTCCTGCACGAGTATGTCACCTCCGGTCACGGCGAGCAGTTGGCCACGGCCCTCAATAGTTTGCGCGACGCCGTTGATCGACTCGACTCATCCTTGCGCACGGCCGTTGAAGAGCTCGGTGACTTGCAGCACCGCCAAGCCCGTCGACTACGATGGTTTCTCCGGAAGCCACTCGACCGACTAGCCCACTGGAATCAAGGCCTAAACCTATGGTTAGGCGGCGAAGACGAAGAAGCCGACTTTTCAGAAAAGCTGCACTACAACGCAGTCTGGGAGCAACGAAGGCGCCCGTTATTGGCGCTCAAATACCTATTGCCGCAAGAGTGGCTCGGCACGGTTTACTTTCCGTCCTTGTCGGCGGGTGTATTGGTGAGTGCCACGACAAAACTGCGGGGCGGCTTCAAGGCGATGCGCGGCTACTTGGGTATTGACCACCTCGAAGCCGACACTCTTGCGCGAAAAGGGCGCGAAGTTGTGACTTATGAGGGGCCGACGACTTTCGATACGCGCGCCGCGCTCTATTGCGTGCCCGAAGATGCGCCACCTTATCGATACGCTGGCCCCGATGCCGAAAACTGGATGGCCTATGTCGAAGATGTCTTGCTCTTTTTGGCCGAGCGCACGCGTGGCCGCATCTTGACGCTCTTCACCAACCGCAAATTGCTGCGACGAGTTGCCGAGCGATTGACGCCCCGATTTAGAGCACTCGGCCTCCCCCTACTTTGGCAAGGGATGCCAGGTGTCGGCAAAGAAGATTTAGCGCGACAATTCTTAGAGCACCCCGAATCGTGCCTATTCGGTCTAGATACTTTTTGGTATGGCGTTGATTTCCCGGGCGATACTTGCCAGTACATCGTGATGCCTAAATTGCCCTTTGGCGCACCAGATGATTACATGATTGCGCAACAAGCCCGCATGGGTTGGGGGCCGCACCGCAATTCGATTTATATGCCCAAAGCGTTGGCGATGTTCCGCCAAGGATGCGGCCGTTTGTTGCGGCACGAAGACGACCGAGGTGCTGTGCTTTTGCTAGACCATCGCGTCCTTAATAAACGCAACGCTGACTTTTTGAATGAATTACCTGGCGGGCAAGAAGAATGGGACCGTCCTGATGTTTTGGCGGCGGATACTGACACTTGCTTGAAGAAAATCTTTGGGCACATGCAGCTTGGGGCTGAGCTTGAGCGACGCGGCTTAGACCCCAGTTTCCGCGTGCATTCTTCGTAGGGCAAGCGAGCGTTATCCTTAAAGGATGAATGTTGCCTCCCCCCCCGAGCTGCTTGCGCAAGGCCAAGCTTTGCGCTTGGGTTTTGTTTGCATGTTCGTCGACAAGTGCCCAGATGGTTCTTGCCATTCTGGCGAGCGCGATCAGGTTACTCTCAACCTCTCGCCCGCCGATTCGAGACTCGCCGCTTGGCTCGATGCGGGCGGGTTACTCGGCGCGCAATCTCTCGCACCACTTGCGGCATTAAGCACGGGCGCAAGACTTCAGCATCGCATTTTGGCCGTTGGGCCGGGTGCAGCGCTTCCTGCACTGGTCGCCATTGCTTCTGGCGTTGGCACGGTGCGAGTCGTTTTGCACCCCGAAGATATTGAGCCCTTCGACGCGATTGTTCAATCCATTGAATCTCCGACTCGCATCGAAAAATTGACGAGCTCAAGCGAGCGGCCACCGCTTGCATCGGCATCGAGAGTCTTGCTCGGTTGCGACTCAGCAGACCCTGAACTCGGGCTCGCTTCGCATTGGGCGCGTTGCCTGCAAGCTAACGGGCAGTTCATCTTTTTCGGGCTCGCTCAAGATGCAGCCACCGCAACTTTCCGCAACTTTGCCAAGCGCGGGATGGCACTCGCCGCGACTGGAAACAACGGCCATCACGCCTATTTAGGTGGGTCGCTTTCGCGCGAAGGCCGACTTTGAATTTCAGCGCGCAAACGCTCTAAACGCTCGGCAATCCGCACTTCTACGCCATCATTGCAGGGTTGATACCAACGAGTGCCGACCAATTTTTCAGGCAGGCAATCCATGTCACTGATACCGCCCTCGTCGTGGGCGTATTTGTAGCCCTCGCCGTAGCCGGCCTCTTTCATCATGGCTGTTGGCGCGTTGCGCAAATGATTCGGCACGGGGTGCGCATAACCCTGGCGCACCTCGCGCTGGATGGCACCAAAAGCTTTGTAAACCGAATTCGATTTAGGCGCGACGGCCAAATAAACAACCAACTGTGCGAGAGCCAAATCACCCTCGGGGCTTCCTAGAAAATGGTAGGCATCCCGGGCGCTCATCGCGACTCGCAATGCGCCGGGGTCGGCCAAGCCGATGTCTTCTGACGCCATGCGGACGAGCCGACGCGCGAGATACATGGGCTGCTCTCCGGCCTCAAGCATGCGAACAAACCAATAGAGCGAAGCGTCGGGGTCGCTGTTTCGGATGGATTTATGCAGTGCCGAAATCAGATCAAAATGCTGCTCGCCATGTTTGTCAAAGAGCAAAGCCCTGCCCGCGAAAACATGCTCAAGCGCGTCGTCGGTGAGTGCCATCGACACATCAACCTGGCGGACGGCGGCCTCAAGTGCGGTCAGAGCTCGACGAGCATCACCTGATGCATAACGCGCGAGGGCGAGAAATTGCTCATCGGTTACGGTGATGCGTTTCGCACCAAGCCCTCGATCACAGTCAGCCAAAGCCTCGCGCATGACGGGGATCAAATCTTCTTCGGTGAGCGGCTGAAGAATGTGCACCGTCAGCCGAGAAAGCAGTGGCCCGATGACTTCAAAAGAAGGGTTTTCGGTGGTTGCACCAATCAAAGTGATGTCGCCGCTTTCGACAAAGGGCAAAAAGGCATCTTGCTGCGCTTTGTTGAAGCGATGGATTTCATCAACGAAAAGCAAAGTTGGTTTACCCGTTGCACGGTGATTTTGCTCGGCCTCAGCCATGGCTGCGCGAACATCTTTAATGCCCGACAACACCGCCGAAAAGGGTTTAAACACCATTTCAGCTTGTTGCGCGAGCAAGCGCGCGAGCGTTGTCTTGCCCGTGCCCGGAGGCCCCCACAAAATCATTGAACCAAGCTCGCCGCCATCAAAGACGCGCCGGAGCGGGCCATCTTTGCCAATGAGATGTTGCTGGCCGCCCACTTTTTGAAGAGTGCAGGGTCGCATACGCGCAGCTAGAGGTGCCGTTTTAGCGGGCTCTTCGAAATGAGCACCCGTTTCGGCTTTGGCGCCAAAAGCAGACGGCGAACCGAACAGATTTTGACTCATGCCTTTTGACCTGCACCAGCGCCCACCAAAGCGTGCACCAAAACAGCGGCGGCCGTGGCGACATTGAGCGACTCGACCTCTCGTGTGAGCGAAATCGCCAAAGTGCCGGTGCAAGACTTCCGCATTTTTTCTGAAAGGCCGCGCCCCTCTTCGCCCATGAGGAGAATCATAGGTGGAACAGTTTTGCCTTCGCTGCGAATCGCCGCGCGTTGTTGGGCAAAAGCTGAAAGAGCCTCGCCGCTTCCGTCTGCGCCCCAGACCTCGATACCCAAATCCATGGCGAGCGAAAACAAGTCGCTTTCGGAAACGCGCTCAGGAACGGGTAAGCGAAAAGTCGTGCCGCTTGCTCCTCGTAATGCGCGAGGGTGCCAAGGGGACGCCCCACCCTTTAATGAGATGAGGGCTTCCGCGCCAAGCCCGGCGGCAACTCGTACTAATGCGCCGACATTGCCGGGGTCTTGCACGCCCGCCGCTGCCAAAATCAGGCGGCTGCCGCGCGATCGACAAACACGCTCGAGCACAGGTTCGACCTCGACGAAGGGTCGAAAAGCCATCGCCAAAGGGCCGGCAGGAGTGTCTAAATCAGAAACCTCGCGCAAGAGTTGAGTTGAGCAGAGCAACACCTCAGGGCGGATTTTTGCATATTTCGAATGCGGCTTTTCTGCGGCGACGGCCAACTTGTCGGCCATCTCAGCCGCGAGCTCATCAGAATCACACAGAACCCAAAGAGGCAAAACACCTGCGGCGAGGGCATCGCCAACCACTCGATGGCCCTCAAACAAAACATGGTCTTTATCGCGGCCCGCACGAACCTGACGCACTGCCTTTAGGCGAGCGTTTTGCGCGGATGTGACGGTTTCGAAAGCCGTGGGCATGGGTCTATTCTAGAATGCCTCCATGAATACCGTCGAAGGTCTAGTCGTGCGAGTCGATGCGCGACAATGTGATGTCGAAATTGCGGGCGAAATGCGCGCGGCTTTGATGCGTGGCCGGCTGTTCGAAAACCGCGGAATCGACAAAATGCCGATTGCCGTTGGCGACCGAGTCATGCTTCACGAAAACGGTGACGAGCTTGCCATCCAAGAGGTGCTTCCTCGCGACAATCTTTTTGCCCGGCGTGTAACGGGCGAAGAAACACGGCGGCAACTGCTCGCCGTCAATGTAGATCAAGTGGTCATCGTGGCCTGCTTTGGCACCCCACCATTTTCATCAATCACGACCGACCGCATCTTGGCGGCTTGCTCTTTTGCGAGCATTCCCGCAGTTTTGGTGCTGAACAAAAGCGACAAGGCTAAACGCGGCAAACGACGGCGCGTGATGGAAACTTACCAAACGGGTGGGTTCAAGATTATCGAGACTTCGGCCGCTGACGAAACAGGCATCGACGACTTTGCAGATGTCGTCCGTGGCAAGCGTAGTGTGCTTTACGGGTTGTCTGGTGTCGGGAAGTCATCTTTGCTAAATCTAATTGAGTCGGGGCTTGGCCTGAAGACCCGAGAGATTTCTAAATCGCTTAAGTCAGGTCGACACACCACGACTTTTGCGCGCCTTTACCACTTAGAGATGGGCGGTTCCGTGATTGATACTCCTGGCGTGCGCGCATTCCGGCCTCACGGGATTCCTTCGGGTGAGTTGCGGCTGCACTGGCCCGAGTTTGCTGAGTTGGGCCGCGAATGCGATTATGACGACTGCACGCACCGGCATGAGCCAGGTTGCAAAGTGACAGCAGCGGTTGACGCCGACGAAATCGCGGCATCGCGGTATCGCAGTTATGAATCGCTTTTGTGCGAGCTGGAAGAGATTGAGGCGAACCGGGATTAGGGGTTTGGCTTTAGAAAGAAAGCCAGACGATTTGGTACCCATCATTTTGTTTATGGGTCGTGACTAATTCCAAATCACCATCATCATCGATATCGTTGCTGACAAAGATGGCATTCCCCCACCCAAAAAAAGAGCCGGAAGCAGTTACCCAACTCTTGATGGGCAAGCCTGTGAGCCCATCAAGCATTTGTATTTCATGAGATGTTTTATATGTTGATGGTGAGTAATCGACCAGCTTTTCACAGATAGACCTCTCAAGGGACTCTGGGATATTGTCTCCATTAAAATCAAAGGTGCCAATTATATTGGAGCCAAAATAGCTGCCAAGACCGACGCCACGAGTCCAGAAAAGAGGGGTTCTTTGCTCCGTTGTCCAAGCTGACGCGAAGCCGACATCACCAAAAGCCCAAGGAGCCCCAAGTAACACATCAAGTTTTCCATCACCACTCATATCTTGGGAGACAGCTGGATATACAAAGTGGCCTAACTCTGCTACGGCCTCCCACGAATGAATAATCGCCCCAGTAGCACCGGAGTATAAATCCATATTGAGCCAGCCCAAGACAGGGTCTTCTGAGAAGGCAAGCAAATCGTCAAATCCATCATCATCATAGTCTCCAAGATTCTTAACTCCTGTCTTGCCTAACCAAGACTCTGCCTGCGCCCCACGAATTTCAAACAAGGTTGCCCCGTCGATACCTGACGCGACAACTACCTTTCCAGCATTTGAATACCCCGAGATCGTGACACCTGGAACAGCGTAATAAACATCATCGAATCCATCACCATCATAGTCTCCCATGTCACCCACGGACTGCCAGGCACCTAGGAATGCCTCAGGCTCCTGCCCGAATAGCTGAAACAATACAGAGCCGTCTGCGCCTGAATGAAAACTGATGGAACCTCCATCTTGAAAACCAGTGCTGTCATACCGAGAAGTGATTGCAAAATCAGAGCGGCCATCTCCATCTAAGTCGCCTAATTTGCTTAAGGAAAAACCACCCTCACCAGTATAGGTAAAAGAATTTTGCCATATGATGCTCCCATCGCCACCCGAAATAAGAAAGCTCTGATTTAACCCCCCCGTATCGACGGCAAGGATTTCTGAAAACCCGTCGGTATCAATATCATCGAATTCCATCAGATGGGGATGATACTTTGCCCATGGCAAGTCGACTGTGCGCACGATTTCAAGATTGCCGGGATAATCGCCGGGATAAGCTGGAATTGCTCTGGAGCTCTCTCCTCCAAGACATGCAAGACTCAGGAATGGGAGGAGAGCGAGAAAAAGCGAAGGGGGAGCGATTCTATTCATCGAGAATTACCTCTTTCGGCTTCCCCTGCATAGGCCGGCTTGAGAAGCTTGTCGATCGCAGGTCTTCAGCAAAAGGGACACGACGAGACAAATCTTTAGCGATTGTTACACCCATACCATCAAGGAGCGATGTCGATATTTCACAAAACCCCAACTCAGCTGAAGCCTCAACTGTTGAGCGGACAGTGAAAGTCAGCTTACTATCGATACCCAGCGACTGCAGGTCTTGAACTGTAAACAAGCCCGACTCAGGGTATTGCATATTTCGTGAAGCATACTCCTCACGAATATGATAATCCTCGAAGACTTGCACGCGGGATTGAGAGCGCGAGACCAACCGTTGTGTAAATTCATTTGCAAATATACGCGCCAGCATATTCTCTTCGGCAGTATGACGATCTAAACCTGTTCGGACAACCACGGCGATTTGACCAGGCATCTCTCGGACATTTCGAGAGAGCCTTCCATGAAGCCAATCGGCTGATTCTTTGGCAACTGCGCTAATTGCAATGCGAGGATCGCTGACACGCAATTCACGAAGCGACTTGTAGTTATTCCCGACTTCATCGTTTAGCATTTCATAATTATTTCTTAAATCAGGGATATTCCAATACTCCCAAACACTCAAGTCAAGTTTTGTCCTCGAAAGCTGGGCGCAAAACACATTCAACTCGTCTATGGAACTCCCAAGACTCGAGTCGGCCAATTGACTATCGGAACGCAATTGCTGTAGTCTTTCAGATAGTTGGGAAATGTCCTCGCGGCCTCCCGCCAGCCCGGAAGATAGGGCAGAGCGCATTTCGCTCATGAAAGCATCTACTCCTTTGCGAAGTTCTTCGGTATTGTGGCTAACTTCGACAAACCTATTCCCAATATGGGCTTCGATAGAACGGTTTAAATCGTGCTTAAACTCTACAAGCTCAGACTGAAAAGAAGATTCCAATCGGGCCAAGTTCTTATCCTGATCAGCCAAGCGAAGCATGAATTGCCCTTCCATGTCGCGCAAGTTATCAATAGTTGCATACTGGCAACTTGGAAGTAGGATTGTCGCCAAAAAAACTGGCAGCAAAGAAAGAGTGATGTGATGAAGTGATTTCATTGTTTTTATGGATTAATTGCTGACTTTTATTGCTGTACGGTAACGCCTGCGAGAACTTTTTCGCCGTGGTGATTGATGGTGATATTGGATGTTTCAACGAGCAAGCTTGCTTCTGCGCCCATTGTGATTGAGCAACCAGAGCCCATAAGCTGCAGTGAGGGCAACTGGGCCAAGGGGTCCATTTTGTAAATAGAGTAACCCGATGCGTCGTTTTCTTTGTCTCTCGGAGAAAAACGAACGGCATAGCCCTTTTCGAAGGCAACCAACATCGAACCACCAACATGTTTTCTAAAAACGCCAGGGGTTTCTTTTGGAATTAAGATTTCTATTTCTTTTCCAACCTTCTTTATTTCAAGGACACTATTGTTAACTGTCGCGTTGTTACTTTCCCAGGCATCTACTATCAGAACTGAATCGGACAAATAGAATTGCAGATCGCCCAATTCACTCGTTGTCAAGTTCTTGGCCATGGCAAGCCGAAATGGCTCAAGCTTACTATTATGCGTTTCGGAAAAGGTGTAACCGTTTTCGGATTTGGCCACTTCGGAGGGTTGTGTTACAACCGGCTCTACTTCTTCGATTTGATAAAATACTGGGTCATTTTGAGTTGAATACTTCTCTAAATTACCTGTTAATGAACACGAAACGGCCAGCAGGCAAATGACTTTTGGCCCTAGCCAGAAATTGTGATTTGAGTAATTATTCATTTTCTACTTGGCCGTCTTCATAATCTTGAACACCTACTCCAGGCATATCAAACCTATGGGAGTCATTCTCTGTGTATTCTCTAACTTGTGCTAAGAGGTTCACATAATTTCCTTCCACTACGCGATACTCTTTAGCCTCAAAGCCACCATCTGGCTTCGGGCGATGCAGCAACTGAACGACCCATAGTTCGTTCTTAGACCATACTCCGAGTAGTCCTATTGCCTTCCCCTTATGTGAACCAAAAAAAAGATGCTTCCCAGATCCCATATGGACCATCATGCGTAGCAATCCGTCGTTCTCAGACATGCTGACGCACTCCACCTGACTTCCCTTCTTGAATAAATAGCTGTGTGAGAACTCACTATCTTCTAGTAACAACCTACCATCATTGTCAACTGCAGCGCTGCGACTATGCTCGGAGGAGCTGATAAGCTCAACATCATGGCTTAATTCTACTTTTATATTCGATAAAATCTTTTCGCTCAGTTCATAACCGACCAAATGATTATATTCTAAGGGAATAGGCTCTGCCGCACATGATGTGACTTGCGCCAACAAGAAAAGGCAAAGCAAGATGCGATTAAAGCTCAATGGGAATTCGGGGACCATACATGAACAAAGGCAAAGCATTCCTGCGGTGGACAGTTTTTTTTTGTTTTTTTTATAAATTCTTTCTCGCAGCCAAATTGGCCAGTTTTAGGAGGAGTGTCGTTTCGGCGCGAATGGAGACTTGCGGCGGGCGTGTCGCCGGCTGTGGCCGGCGGCCCTTGCAGTTGTCTCCATTCGCGCCTGCACTTGTTTCTTGTTCTGGTTCAGCCCAATCAATGAACTGAGAGCAAGCGCAAGCCGATGTTGTTGCTGCGGTTGTTCGCGTTGTAGTGGAAGCGATACGCCGAACGCAAGCTGACGGCAGAATTGATCCAACCCCCGCCGCGGATCACACGGGCCGAGCCACTACTAGGGCCCGTAGGGTTGCTACCTGGACTAGAGCTGTAGTAACCACTGCTATACCAATCATTACACCACTCCCAAACATTACCAGCCGTGTCATAAAGACCGTATCCATTGGGGGCATAGTTACCCACATCGCAAGTTGTGCCGATGTTTCGATCATAATTCGCATCGCTACTCGTAATCGAATTGCTATTCCAAGGGTATTTGTAATAAGGATTATGCGCACCACCACGAGCGGCATATTCCCACTCAGCCTCAGTCGGCAAGCGCCAGCCGTTGGCATTGAAATCGCAGGCCCAAGTTGACAAGTCGTAGCAAGGGGTTAGCCCGCGCTGCTCGCTGCGCCAGTTGGCGTATGCGCAGGCGCCGTACCAGCTCACCTCCACGAGAGGGTGTTGCTCTTTGCCAGCCGTCACACCAAAGGTCGAGCCGTTCCAGGTGATGCGACTGTAGCTTGAGCTTGCTGTCGTGTCGGCAAGAGCTTCGCCGGCTCCGCCGACTTGGTAAATCACATTGCTGTTTACTGTCACGCTGCCCGCGGCATATGCATCATTCAAATAAGCCGCGTAAAGCTCATTCGTGACCTCGTAGACATCCATCTTGAAAGCGTCGAGAGTGACGGAATGAAGTGGGCCTTCATTGCCGACTCCATTGTGATCCCCCATCTCAAAAGTACCTGCCGGGATCTGCACCCAATCAGCACCACCGCCACCAGATACGGACAACGCGGCAGACGCACCTGGGGGCGGCGAGGGCGCAGTGCATGCTGCAAGGCTAAACAAGGCGAGCAATGAGAAAAACCAGAATGACGATGTCTTCATAATTAGTAAAAGGGTAAAAAACCGCACCTAGGACACGAAAAATAAATTCTATTCGTGATTCTCTTCGGCGGCGGAATCTATGGCTCGCATCTCGGCAAGACCGTCAATCAAAGTCACCTTGTCAGAAATCTCACGATTCAAATGAGCCTGAAAGTTAGCATCATCAAGGCTGAAATAGCTGAATTGCCGACCAAACTCGTGATCGAAGAGGCAATCGCTGCTAGCCTCGACCCTCTGCCAGTGAATCGCGCGCACGGGGCGGGTTGCACCGTCAATCGTTGGCCAACCTTGCTCCAGGAAATCATATTTGTAGTTTTCGGATGCTGAGCGCATCGACAAGCACTTTGCATCGATTTGAATTTTGACCTCGCTGCCCAAGAGGTAACCCTCGAAATGTTGCTGTATTGGCTCCCAATTATCGCTTTCGGCTACTGATTTCTTGCGCAAGAAAGACAAGTGGGTAATCAAGGCAATGCGGCCCTTTCCACCCATTCGAGCAAGACTCAAACGAATCGAGGCCTGTTTGCGACGGCCATCTTCATATTCGACTTCGCCAATTAAAGCCACACGCACACTCGCCCCAAAATCTAATTTATCGGCTCGCAGTGAAAAGCTTATCGCTGGTGCTTCAACATCGTCACTAGGCACTCCAATGATTGATGGAGTCATTAACCAATCAATCATTTTGTCTGCTGAAACAACTCTTCTGCGACTCCAGCAGCGGCCACGCATTTCAAAGCCTGAGTCGGACATCAATCGAAGCCATGGAAAATCACCGAATCGCCAAACCCAATCTGTAGGAGCCGAAGGGCGTTGGTTCTCGGAATGAAGCCCTTGCTTGGCGAAAAGAGCCTCGCAAACAGCCGTGCGCAATTTTGCACCTCCCATGCTCTCGGCAAGCTCTAAAGTCTGCACATGATTCGAGTGACTCGACTTGAATCCGCAAGAAAAGAGCAATGCCAATAAAATGAAAAAGAAAGAATGCATTACTGTTCGGGCCATAAAGCCCTCCCGTTGACCCAACCCAATGTAGGTAATTGACTTGGCTTATCTATCCTCAGCAATAAATCGCTGAAACCGTCATGGTCGTAATCAGCAACATCTTGAATTGAGGCACCGCGCACATCATTGGCGAAACGCAAAAGTCGCCGGCTACCTGACAAATCAAGCCGCGCGCCTGCCTCAAAAGGCCCGTATAACACTAAAGCAGGGCCATCTTGAAATGTGACCGATGCCGCGAAACCTTGGCGGATGGAAGAGCCAGAATGCCCTAGGTCGATACCCGATGATACTCGACCACACAACAGTGGCTTCGGCGCGATGCTCAAGAGCCGGTCTGGCCGCTCTTCTGCGTCTGGAGCGCTGCTTTTCATACGGAATCGGCGGTCAGTCAAATCGAAGTGAATCGCAAAATGAGTGCCGTCCCAATCTGCAACATAAATGCCCCCGGGAAGTTGACTGCCCTCTAAACTGCCACTTACGCTGTGGTCGCGCGTTGCCAAGGAAGCGAAAACGAATTGACCTTTGTTGCGATTCCAGAGCCCTAGAGCCGCGGTATTGCCCGCATAAGCGCGGCGGTAGAGTCGCCCATTTCGATAGACGGCCAATTCCATGCCACCATGCTCTGCTCTTGCGATAATCGCGTCTTCTTGGAGCGACCCGTCTGCTCGAGGCAAAAATATTGGGCCCGTGGAGACAAAATCACTCTCATTCAAATCAAGTGGCAACTCTCGCCCTACGAAGTAAAGTGAATCGACACGATGCTTGGCATCGGCCTTTATGTAAAAATTGCCCTCCGAAGCGCGACCAACAATAGGTGGAGCCGTTTCGCTTAGCCCTCGCCCAAGGCCCAATTGACCACTCCATGCGAACACGGGCTCGGCGACAGATCTCCATTGGGCTATTTCATGAAACTCTTGCCCTTCTATTTCAAGCAAAAAAAGTTGTAGCCCGGTCGAGGCTGCAAGCCAGCTCTTGCCACCAAGTATGCGGTGAGTTAACACGCAGAACCGCAATGCGGAATCACGAGTGAGAACTCTATCGTACAAATGTATGTCATTGATTCGAGGCGCGGCACAAGAAAGCCACTGTTCGGTGTCTGAACTAAATTGATAAAGCGAGCCATCTGGGCTCATGAAAACGACGGCTTGGAGGGCGGTAACCCACTGAGCCGAATGAGGGGTTCTTATCGCGCAAGCCTGCGCAAGCTCGACTCCGGGCAACCGGGGCAGTTCGTCAACCAGTAATCGAGGTTGACTCAAAGCAGGCGATCCGGCATCGAATATGGCGCTTAAGGCTGATGCTGCCCGCCAGCGCCCCGTTTCGGCATACCATGAAGCCGCTTCCGACATGCCGGCGTGGACGATTTTTGAATGGGGCGATTTGGAATAGGACCGCAGCAATTCCATCATGCCATGCTTTTCGAAAATCTCGAATTCATCTAAGTCACCCTCAGCCAGCGCCACCTTAGCTTTACCCAAAAAAGCGCTTGATGCTTCAACATTATCGAGCAATCGTGCCCGCTCACGCGAAGCTTGCAAAAGAGTCATCGTCACCAGCGCAATCACCAGCAGGCTGCCAAGTAACGAAAGGGCTGCATATCGAGGGTAATATCGCACGACTCTCAACAGCCGCACCATGAGAGAAGGGCGAGGAACTATAAAATGCTCGCCGGCCAAGTAGCGCTTTAAGTCTTGCGCCAAACTCTTTGCAGCACTGTATCGATCAACCGTTTCTATGGCGATGGCACGCATGACAATCGCCGAAAGCAAGCGCGACAAGCCTGGAATCAACCGCCGCGGTGACTTTGGTCTTGAACGCCTCATGGACCGAGCCAGTTCCGCCCGAGTGCGGCCTGAATAAGGTGGGCGACCCGTCAACGCCTCATAGAGGACGGCACCAACTCCGTAAACATCGCATCGTGGGTCTGCAAGAGTAACTTGCCCAAGAATCAATTCAGGCGCCATATAGAGCGGTGTGCCAGGCATATCGCCGACCGCGGTTAATTGCACATTGGGCTCTGCCAGAGCGGCACAACCAAAATCGCCTAAACAGGGTTGGTTGTCTTTTGAAATGATTATATTTGAAGGCTTCACATCGCGATGAATCACTCCGTTTTCATGGGCATAGCTCAAACCGTCAGCAATCGTCATTAACCAACTCACCCATTGTCGCTCGTTTGGCAAATCGGCCGTTGAGGAAAAGATGCGACTGCGGTGTAGCCACCACCTCAAATCGCGGCCGTCAACGAACGGCATTGTGAAATATGGAATTTTGGCTTTGGCTTCAACTGTTAGCGCTGGAATTAACGCAGGGTGATCCAGACTCGAAGCGAGCCCTGCCTCACGAACAAAGCGCAGTAGACGCCTTTCGTCTTTAGAGAAGCCACTGGGTAAACACTTGAGAGCTTGCCAAGTGTCAGTCTGATCAGGGCGCACGAGCCAAACTTCCCCCATGCCACCACGACCGAGCAATCGCTCAAAGTGGTAGCCCTCAATCTGGGGGCGGGTTGTTGGGTTAAGCGGTGCGGGTTTTTCACCGTTCTCAGCGGCACTGCTCAACTCATCAGCAATTTCAATCATAAGGAGCTCATCTTCTGCGGAAAGAAATTCGGAATCAGAAGACACAGAAAAACCCTATCTAGAAGCTTGACTCGAACCAATGATGCCGGATTCGCGAAGAGATTGGCGTACTTGCTTAAGTGACTGGGCCAAATGGCGGGCAATCGTGCGCTTGCTCACGCAGAGCCGATTAGCAATTTCAACAATGCTGAGGGATTCTCTCCGCCACAGAATGATTTTTTTATCCATATCAGACAAAAGGGAAACGGCTTGATGCATGTGCCATTTTTTTTCTTCAGCGGCCATGAGGACAGACGGGGTTTTTGACGGTCGAGCCGTCAGAGACTGCCCTCGACGGAGAAAATCAGAGGGCACATCAATCAATACCTCCCCCCCGCGCTTTTGAGCTTGCTCGCTTCGCACCAGATCTCGGCAATGGCTTTGAGATAGAATTTTTGTGTAAGCAAAAAACTGGTTGCAGCCACACCATTGCATCCTGTCTAGATTTTTACGCCACGCGCAATAGATTTCGGCGACTAAATCTTCATGGTCGTATAGGGAGCGTAGCTTTTTGTTTTTTGACCAAGCACGCGCTAATGGCACAACGACCGTTTGCGATTCTTTCCATAAATATGCAATCGCATCTTCGTCACCGTTAATGGCGAGATCGAAGAGCTGTTTCGTGGCAGGCATTTATCCGACGACTATACCATGAAATCATCTAAAGGTGTCGCACCAGCGAGTTGAAGGACTCTTTGGACGACATCCGCCAAAACCGTATCTGGAGTCGAGGCGCCCGCAGTAAATGCGACCGTAACGGGGCCATCTTTAGGCAGCCAATCTTTCACTTGAATGAGTCGGCCGCTTGGTCGCTCTCGGCAGGTTAAAACATCTCCGAGCGAGGTCGGGCCGTCAATGTGGTAAGCCGGGACGAAAGCGGCATCGCCGACACGAGCAAGATTATTTGTGTTGGAAGAATCGAAGCCCCCTACAACCAAAAACAAATCTGGGCTTTCAGCCACCATCGCAGAAGTCGCGTCTTGGTTGTCTTGAGTCGCACGGCAGATGGTGTCGAAATCGAGGAAGTCGCCGCCTAATTCACTCATGCGGGGCTCCATAGCTGATTTGAGGCGGTTTCCGATTTCGCGCGACTCGCTTGCCAACATCGTAGTTTGATTAATCAGCCCAATGCGATCTAAGTGGTCTGCAGGTCGGAACCCTTCGGATGCAGCACCTGGGTGCAGGCCGGCCATGAGCTCTGCAGAGTCAATTTTGCCGCGCAAAAAAGTGCAAAGTAAATCGGTCTCACCAAGGTCGTGAACCACCAAGAAATGACCGCCGCGATGTGTCACCAAACTGCAGGTGGAGCGGGTTTCGTCGTGCCCCACAGTGCCATGAATGATGGTTGTGTAACCCTCGCGCACATATTTTTCGGCGCGTTTATGTGGCTTAATCACCCAAGGGCAAGTTGTATCGACGACTTCACAACCTCGCTCTTTTAAGAATTGCATCTCTTCGATCATGGCGGAAAAAGCTGGGACGATGACGACATCTTTGTCGGTTAATTCTTCAAGAGCACCTGGCGCCGCATGCTTGCCTTTTAAAAATCGAATACCAAACTCTCGCATGTCGGCATTAACTTTTGGATTGTGAATAATAGAATTTAACAACCACATGCGGCGATCCGGAAATCTTTGCCGGGCGTCTTGCACCATCGCCAAAGCCCGGTCGACCCCCCAGCAAAAGCCCAGGCTCTGCGGCATAAGCAGGCGCAGGCGCCCCACCCGGACTTGGCCAGCGGCACGAAGCCGATCAACCAGAGCACTACGGTAGGTGTAACGGTGACCAGTCTCGGGGTAGCTTTCGGGAGGTGTCATGTCTGAACTTCGTTAAAAGGGTTGCGCCAAGGCAGAAGTCTGCGGGCGGAGTGCACCGACTAAATAAGTGGAACCTGTTACAAGCAAAACATCGGGGCCGCCAGGGAAACCGACACAATCAAGCTCTTTAGCGCCAAAGGCCTGCGCTAGATCTGCTGGGTCAGCGGAACGAGGGTGCTCGCCTGCTCGAGTCGCAAACCATCTTGTGCTTCCGCACCCATCGGCATGTATTAAATCTCTTAAGCTGTCGGCCATGACACTAAAATTTTTATCATCACGCAAAGCAAAAACAACTCCGCGCGACATAAACGGGTAATCATTATGAAAGGCCTCAATCACAGCTCGTAATGATTCAATCGAATGCGCGGTATCAAAAACAACCGTGCGCCCATCTTCTAATTGGCGACCTTCGTAGTGCCCAGGGATGCCAAACTGATCAGCGGCTAAAGAAAAGGGCTCGGGGAGCAAGGCGTCACTTTCGGAGCGGTCGTGGTAGTAGTTTTTTACGACATCCATGGCGAGCGTGTAATTTGTCCACATGTGCTCTTGGGGATACGGGAAATCGCTTGATCGGGGTCGAACCCTAATTTTGCGCAGCGTTTGCCCCACTTGCTCTGCGGCATTAGTCAGCACCGACTGAGCAGGGTGCAAGAGTGAAACGCCCGACCAAATTGCGGCGTCTTTTTTGAAAATGCCCGCCTTTTCGGCAGCGATTTGAAGCAAGTCATCACCGAGGACATCAGTGTGCTCAAGCTCAATGCTGGTTACGATGCAGGCCGACGGGTGCGACAAGACATTAGTCGAATCGGAACGACCGCCAAGGCCAGTCTCAATCACAACGGTCGTGCAGCCCATCATTTCGTAGACGCAAAAAGCCGTAGCCGTAATCAAATCGAAAAAGGTTAAACCCTTTGTCGAATGCATGAGCACTCGAGTCATCGCAGCCGCCAGCAAACGATGCGGAACCTCTTGGCCATTGACGGAGATGCGCTCGCCCCAAGATGTAATATGCGGCGAAGTGTAAAGCCCCGTGAGCTCACCTCGCGCCCGCAAACCACGCTCAATAAAATGCGCAACCGAACCTTTACCTTTTGAGCCAGCGATATGAAACGACTTGTATTTGTCTTGCGGGTTGCCCAACTTATTCAGCAACTCGCGGATGCCATCTAAATCAAATCGCGCGGCGCGTGGGCGCTCGCATTTTTCATAATCTGTGCGCTCTAAAAACTGTTCCCAATTTTCATCGCGTGTTGGAACTCTGTCAGCTTTGCCAGCTCTATCAGGCATGTTTATGCTCGGCCCCGCTTACGAGCCATCTTTCGCAAAATCGCACGGCCGCGCATATCAAGCTTTGCGTCAACTGCTGGCGCACCTGCAACAATAGCACCATCAGGAATATCGCTAAACGCAACCGACAGGCCGGCCATCTGCACACCTGCGCCAATACGGCAATGCCCACCCGAACCGCTACGCCCACCCAAGATGGCGCCGTCGCCAATCACTGTAGAACCAGCAATAGCAACTTGACCGCAAAGCACGACAAAGGCACCAATTTGGCAATTGTGGCCGATTTGGACATGATTATCAATGATGCAACCCATGCCAATTTGAGTCGGTTCAAAGGTGCCTCGGTCAATTGCCGAGCATGCTCCGATTTCAACGCCATCGGCGATGACAAGGCCACCCGTTTGCGGCACTTTCTCGTGGCGGCTACCCGACCACGAATACCCAAAACCGTCGGCGCCCAAAACAGAATTAGAATGCACCACGCAAGCGGCCCCGAGCTCAACATCATGGTAAACCACAACACCTGAATAAAGGTAGCTGCCTTTCCCGAGTTTGGCATTCGCGCCAACACTCACGCGAGACTGCAAGACCACGCCGTCATCAAGGTGAGCGCCCGCTTCAACCACACAGCCAGGGCCAATCGAAACATCTTGACCAATTTGCGCACTCGCATCGACAATCGCCGACGGGTGCACGCCTGGCTGACTTGGAGGTACAACACCAACAAATCGTTGCGCCAATTTTGCCGCTGCAAGCCCTGGGTTGGCGCAATCAATTAAAGCCGCGTTTGGGGGCAGATTACCCGTGACCGACTCATGCAACAAAAGCACACCCGCGCCTGAATCGGCCAATGCCTGCCACTGCGCGTCGCTTGGCTTCCGCCCTGTCAAGTCAGGCTTGCCTGAAAACCAAGCCGCGTGAGTTTCGTTTGCCGCATGGACAGCCGTCACAAAACCAATTTGAGCACTGCCATCACGCCGCAATGTACCGCCGACAAAAGCAGCGATTTCAGTGGGTGTCATTGGGCTTGGGTTAGCGGGGGTTGGCAGAGAAAAACTCATTGACTTAGATTACGAAGAAAAGACCCACCACGCGCTGAGGGCGTAAACAGTGATGGCAAGCAAACCGCCAACTTTACAGAGGATTGGCCATTGAGCTCGGCCACGCATAAGCATCGCTGGAATTAACAACGCTAATGTGGCTGCTGCATTCACCCATAATTGGGGGCTTAAGTTTGCGATGGCCATTTCGGGGCCCATGGCATCTGCCGCGCCGCCGAGGGGGCCGCCTAAAAAACCAACCGCCGATCCAACGAGCAACAAATTGAATGTATTCGACCCCAAAACATTGCCAAAAACAACACCGACATTTCCGCGACGCATCGCTTGAATCGAAGTCGCAAGCTCAGGGGAAGAAGTGCCGATTGCAGCGATGAGGTAACCCGCAAAGCCTGCGCTCCAGCCCCATTGGGCCGCGAGATTGAGTGCACCAGACAGAAAGAAGTCTGCGCCAATAGCAAGCAATGCGAAGCCTACGATTGCATTGGTCGCATCTCTCCAGAGAGGGCGGCTTGAGGTGTGCCCATCGGGCGCTTGCATGGGATTGTTTTTCTTCCCACGCAAAATGGAGAGAAGCAAGGCCAAATAAATAAGCGCGAACAAAAAACCTGCACTTGCCGTTGGCTGCTCGCGAAGAAACGCCCAGAAAGAAATGGCCGTCCCTGCGAAAAGTGGGAGCACTGTTTTTTTACTGAAACCACCGCCGATGAGACTCTGCGTGCCGCTTTTGATCAGCAGCATCACGCCAAGCACAATGCCTACATTAAATGCGTTGGAGCCCATAATCGTGCCGACCGCCAGCTCGGGGTGCAATGGCGCGCTTTGAGCCCCCACGAAAAGCTCAGGCAGTGAGGTGCCGAGCGCAAGCAACAAAAGCCCCGCGACAGCCTCGGACCAACCCAAGCGATAAGCAAGCCCCAACGACCCACGCACCGCATAGTCAGAACCGATTATCAGCAGTGCAATGCCGCCGAGCAGAGGCAGGAAGTCGTTCAAGACCGTTAGTATAGGGCGGAATGAGTACTGCCCCACACCCTCGCTTGCCGCGAATCGGCCTAACCACCGAGGTCTTGGCGCCACCCCTCTATGAGGGCAAGCGACGCTACCAGCTTTTTACCGACTACGCCGACGCCATCCGCGTTGCAGGCGGCGTGCCCATCTTGATCCCAGGCGATGCGGGCAGCGATGAGTTGGCGTCTCTTTTAGATTGCCTCGACGGGCTTTTACTTACGGGCGGTGACGATGCCGATTTACGACTCTTGGGCGGAGCCGATCCAGCACCCGAATGCAAATTGATGCCCCCCGAGCAACAGGCCTGCGTTTTTTCCATTTTCCAGCAGGCCACAGCGCGGCGGATGCCCGTTTTCGGCATTTGCCTCGGGATGCAGATTATGGGTTTGGCCTTCAAGGCGCCTTATGTCCAGCACTTGGAAACGGCTCAAACCCATACATGTGGGCAAAAGCACAAAGTTGCACCGTCCGCAAACTCCTTGTTGTCAAGCATTTGCGGCGACGATGCTTTTGAAATCATGTCTTACCACCACCAGGCTCTCTCTTCTGCTGGCGATCAGGGATTGTTGGCGACGGCTGTAGCCGAGACGGATGGCACGCTTGAAGCGGTCGAGCTACCGGATTACCCATTCGGCCTTGGTGTGCAATGGCACCCCGAAAAAACGCCCGACTCGCCAAGCACTCTTGCGCTTTTCTGCCGATTTGTCGAGGCAGCAGCGACCTTCCACGGCGCTAAGGTTTCTTAACGAGCAAATTCATGAGCACCTCTGACAATAAACACCGAAGTGAATTGAGGAAAGCCAAAATGGGCTTCCAAAAAAATGACAAGTTTCGCATGATTGCGATGGTTGTCGGGCTTGCGATTATTTTGGTCGGCTACCAAGCGATTGTCCACTGGGGAGACAACGCCAAACTAGGCGATAGCCCGCGCGCGGATGTCATCGAAGAAGAAATTGTATTGCCGCCGATTGATTTTGAGATTTTGGCGGAAGTCAAAGATGACTCTTCAGGTGATCGTGTCGTGCTTGAGCCAAAGCCATTTGAACACCTTTCAAAAATGGCTCAGGCTTTGTTGCCTGCGCATTTAAGCGCACTCGGCGAGCCTGTTTTTCCTTTCGATGACAGCGCCAAATGTGGTGCCCCCTACCGCCTACGCGGCGAGTTGCTGCATGCCCGTAATGTCACTCGTTCAGCAGGTGGCCCAAGCGAATATTGGTGCCTATTGCGTACTGATTCCGGCGAAGAGTTTTTCTATGTTTCAATCCGCTTGCCCGATCAACTTTTCGGAAACGAAAACTATGCACGCGCTGACGGTTACTTCTTTAAAAACTACACCCAAAAAATTGACGGCGAGCGTTTGACTCGACCTCTAATCGTGGGGCGCATGTTGGCGCCCTCAGCTCGCTTGATCGCCCCCACGACGACGATCGACCCTGTCATCATGGCCGATGTACGCGATGCTGGTCATGGTGAGTTCCGCGATTTAGACGAACGCGCCATGTGGCACTTACTTAATGTAGCCCAAGCCACAACCGCAGACGGCCGCGCTGACGACGCAGGTCTTAGCAATGCTAAATGGCTAGACTACAACGCTTTAAGTGAATTGGCAAAATCACCAGAGCTCTTTCACGGGCAAGCGTTTTCATTTACGGGTGTCGTTGTCGATTCATGGAGCGAGACGCAACCCGAAAACAGCCTTCGCATGAATCGCCTGACCAATGCGTACATCCGCAACCCTGAGCTGGGTGATCATTTGATTCGCGTCATCGCCCCTGGCGGTTTTGACCTTAAGCCATTTGATCGCAACCCCGAGGCATGGACGGGTTGGTTCATGCAACTCTGGGCCTACGAAGACACCAAGGGCGCACAGCGGCGCACGCCCGTTTTTGTCATTGCAAAAGTAGATGCTATTGACATCGAAGAGGCTCCTTATGTTGGGCAAATCCAATACGGTTTTATGGGTTTATTCGCTGCGATTGCCTTGCTCATGTTCGCGCTCATTCGGCGGGATAAAAAATCTGCGGATGCAGCATCTGTCGCTTGGAAAAAACGGCGCAATCACCGGCGAGGTGATATCGAATCATGAGTCGACATAAACTTGGCAGCGGTTTTTTGGCAAGCGCACTCGCGCGTGAGATTCGCCGACTCAAGCCAAGCTCTGTGTTTGCGATTGTCGACCCGGGCGCTAAGGCGATAACTGAGAGCGCGCTGCAAAATTTGCCTTGCGTCGTGATGCGCGGCACTCGCGGAGAACGCCTCAAGACTCCTGAAGCGGCAGCTCAGCTTACGCAAAAAATGGTCCGCAAAGGCCTAGACCGCCAGAGTCTAGTGATTGCCGTTGGCGGAGGGGCCTCCACCGACCTGACCGGTTTCGCTGCGGCGACCGCTCTACGAGGAGTGCGCTGGGGCGTGGTTTCGACGACCCTGCTTTCAATGGCCGATGCTGGCTTAGGCGGAAAAACAGCCGTCAATTTGCCCGAAGGCAAAAATTTAATGGGTGCCTTCCACATGCCCGAATTCGTTTTTGCTGATTTGGCTACGCTTGAGACCTTGCCGAGCACAGAATGGACGAGCGGCCTCGGTGAAATACTTAAAGCCGCCATGCTTTCCGGAACGGCGGCACTTTCGCGGCTCGAGGCGGCTCAGGCCAGCGATTTCAGTCCAGAGATTCTCGGGCGCATCCAAAGTGGCCCTGGATCAGAAAAAAGCGCGCTTTTGCAGACCTTGCAAATGTCCGTGCGGGTCAAGAAAAAGATTGTTGAGCTTGACCCTCTTGAGTCGGGGCTTCGCAAAACGCTTAACCTCGGCCACACATTCGGCCACGCTTTAGAAACGGCGGCGGCGCAACAGGCTGCAAGTAAACGACTTAGCCACGGGAGCGCCGTTGCGCTTGGCTTGCTTTGCGCTTTGCGTTTTGCCGTTGAAGCGGGTCTCGCCGCGCCAACTTATTACGAACGCATTTTGGCTTTGACTGAGCACTTGGGTTTGCCGACCCAATTCCAGGGTCGCCTTCCAGCGCCAAATGAATTACGGCGACTTCTAAAGCATGATAAAAAGGCTCTCGGCGGCAAGCTCGACCTCATTTTGCCGACCCGGCCTGGGGCGGTTGAAATGATAGAGGGCATCCGCGTGGGGCAAGTCGAGCGCGTTTTACGGCGCGAATTGGGCTAAATCTGCAAAAGGTCGAGGTGGCTGTTTTCCACGGCCCAAGTCGCGGTTAGAATGGCAAAAATTCCCCCACCATGCCGCGCCGCACAGACCTCAAGTCCATCCTCATCATCGGTTCCGGCCCCATCATCATTGGGCAGGCCTGTGAGTTCGATTATTCCGGCACGCAAGCGATTAAGGCTTTGCGAGAAGAGGGCTACCGTCTGATTCTGGTTAATTCCAATCCGGCGACCATCATGACCGACCCTGAGTTGGCCGATGCGACTTATGTCGAGCCGATTACGCCCGAATTCGTGGCGCGAGTGATTGAAAAAGAACGGCCTGATGCGATTTTGCCAACGCTTGGTGGCCAAACTGCGCTCAACACCGCGCTCAGTCTTCACGAGATGGGCGTGCTCAAAAAATACGGCGTCGAAATGATTGGCGCCGACCGCGATGTAATCCATAAAGCCGAAGATCGCGATGAATTCCGCACGGCCATGGACGCCATCGGGCTTAACAGCGCGACATCCGAAATCGCGCACAACATGGATGAGGCTCACGCGGCTTGCGCGATTATTGGGCTGCCCTGTGTTATTCGCCCGGCGTTCACGATGGGCGGCTCAGGCGGCGGCATCGCCTACAACCAAGAAGAATTCGAAACCATCTGCACCCGCGGTTTGCGTCTTTCCCCAAACAGCGAGCTTCTAATCGAAAGATCACTCGTCGGCTGGAAAGAGTATGAAATGGAAGTCATGCGCGACGCAAAAGACAATTGTGTCATTGTTTGCTCCATCGAAAACCTCGACCCGATGGGCGTGCACACTGGCGATTCGATTACCGTTGCGCCCGCCCAAACGCTGACTGATCGCGAGTATCAAAAGATGCGCGATGCGTCTTTTGCCATCATGCGCGAAATTGGTGTAGCGACAGGTGGCTCCAATGTTCAATTTGCGGTCAACCCTGCCAATGGCGATTTGATTGTGATCGAAATGAACCCACGCGTTTCGCGATCGTCGGCTTTGGCTTCAAAGGCGACTGGGTTCCCAATTGCCAAGTTTGCCGCCAAGCTTGCCGTTGGATACACGCTCGATGAGATTCAAAACGACATCACCAAAGCGACGCCCGCCTGTTTCGAGCCAAGCATTGATTATGTCGTCGTCAAAATGCCGCGCTTTGCTTTTGAAAAATTCCCTCAAAGCGATTCAACACTTGGCACCCAAATGAAGTCGGTCGGCGAGACCATGGCCATCGGTCGCACCTTCGAGGAAGCCTTCCAAAAAGCTCTGCGTGGTCTTGAAGTTGGGCGGAATGGTTTTAGTGGTAAAAAGCGCGAATTCGCTGCTGAAGAGTTGCCTCAAAAAATGATGCGGCCTGCTCCAGGGCGCCTATTTGCCATTTACGATGCGTTTGTGCAAGATTACAGTGTTGACGAGGTGCATCGACTTACTGGGATTGACCCTTGGTTTTTGACTTACCTCAAGCGGCTCGCTGTTGGCGACGCGGGTCTTGAAAACATTCAGCTTGATTCTCTCGACGCTGACAAAATGCGGCGACTCAAGGCGCGTGGCTACAGCGACAACCGCATGGCTGAGGCGATGCAGATTCATGAAAACGATGTCCGCGCAAAGCGTAAAGAATTGGGTGTTGAGCCGGGCTTTCGCCTTGTTGATACCTGCGCTGCTGAGTTTGCTGCCGCCACGCCTTATTTGTATTCGACATACGATTGTTCCAGCGACGAGGTCGCCGTCGGCAGCAACAAAAAAATCATCATCCTTGGCGGCGGTCCTAATCGCATCGGCCAGGGCATTGAGTTTGATTATTGCTGCGTGCACGCGAGCATGGCTTTGCGCGACATGGGAGTTGAAGCCATCATGGTTAATTCAAACCCCGAAACCGTTTCGACTGACTTTGATATTTCTGACCGGCTTTATTTTGAGCCGCTCACCCATGAAGATGTCCTTGCCATCTGTGAGCGCGAAAAACCTGATGGCATCATCGTGCAGTTTGGTGGCCAAACACCACTCAATCTCGCAAGCGGTTTAGAGCAAGCCGGCATGCCGATTCTCGGCACTCCCGTCGAAGCCATTGACCGCGCCGAAGACCGCGAGCATTTTGCCAATATGTTGCGCAAATTGAATCTGCGCCAGCCCACAAACGGCATTGCCAGAAGCCCTGAAGATGCCGTCAAAATTGCCGACCGTATTGGCTACCCCGTTTTGATGCGCCCAAGTTATGTCCTGGGCGGTCGTGCCATGGAAATCGTTTACGACGCGCGCGATTTGAGCCGCTACATGAAAGAAGCGGTCATGGCCTCTCAAGAACGCCCAGTTTTGATTGACCGTTTTCTTGAAGACGCCGTCGAAGTTGATGTAGATTGCGTTTGCGACGGCAAAGATGTCGTGATTGCCGCAGTCATGGAGCACATTGAAGAGGCCGGGATTCATTCTGGCGACTCGACTTGCGTCATTCCGCCAATTACGCTCTCCGATACGATTGTTGACGAGATTAAAGAATCGACCCGTGCAATGGCTCTTGAGTTGGGCGTGATTGGCTTAATGAATGTTCAGTTTGCTGTTCGCGGCGAAACGGTTTACATCCTAGAGGTCAACCCACGCGCCTCACGCACCGTGCCTTATGTGGCTAAAGCGACTGGCGTGGCTTGGGCGCGCATCGCCACGATGGTCATGGCCGGCAAATCGCTGGCCGAGTTGGGCGCCGTTGAGATTGAAATCAACGATCACATTGCGGTTAAGGCGCCGGCCTTCCCTTTTGCTAAATTCCCTGGAGCTCGCGCTGACCTCGGCCCCGAAATGCGTTCAACGGGCGAGGTTATGGGGATTGACCCATCATTCGGGATGGCCTTCGCCAAGGCGAGCGATGCCGCAGGGCGCACTTTGCCCACCGAGGGTAAAGTTTTCCTTTCGGTTAAAGATGCCGACAAACGGCAGCTTCCGATGGTGGCGCGCCAGCTTGTTGGCCTTGGTTTTGACCTCATCGCAACTGGCGGCACATGGAAAGTGCTCAAGCGGCACGGCGTCCCTGTTGAGCGAGTTAACAAAGTACACGAAGGGCGACCCAATGTGGTCGACTTGATTAAAAGCCAAGAAGTGAGTTTGATTATTAATACTCCTCTCGGCAAAGTCACGCGCCACGACGACGGCATGATTCGCTCTGATGCGTATCAGGTTGGTATCCCGTGTTTGACGACAATGTCCGCCGCGATGGCCGCAGTTGAAGGGATTCAAGCCCTCAAACTCGGCGCGGGTGGCGTGAAGAGTTTGCAGGATTATTTTTTGGTTGAGGCTCTCTCAACCAAATGAAGCCTGCCTTTGCGCTAGATTGCCGACTAGAGCTCGGCAAGCCCTCTTCCTACACGCGCGTCCTTGACCTCCTTCGCGCGGGCGCTCGAGCTGCAAATATCCCATTTTGCGAATGGACAAACGGGCCCTGCGATGCGCCTATTTTGTGGTCGCCTTCACCGAGCATGCCGGCGGGTCTAGATGGCATCAAGCTCGTCCCGACTTTGCATGACATTACGCCCCTGCTCCCTGATGATCGCAACGCTCTGCAACGGTGGCGCAATGCGAGGCGGTTCAAGAAGACGGTCAAGCAAATTTCAACCGTGGCCTCTCTCATTATCACAGGGTCTCAGTTTGCGCAGAATAGTATTGAAACTGAATTCCCCTCGCTAGTGGGCAAACTGCATGTCGTCCCACATTTTCCAGATCAAAAGTTTTCACCAATCCCACACAACGGGCAAAACGATGCGGAAGCCATCCGTTCTCTTAATTTACCTATCAATGGCGTTTTGTTTCTAGCTGCACTCAGGCGTCACAAAAACTGGGAGACACTCTTGCGCGCGTGGGCGATGATTCCGACGGCGCTTCAAGAGAAACACCCGCTCATTTTGGCCGGTGATGCGCGCAGGGCAAAGGGGCTTCCGCAAAAGATTGCGCGCGAATTGGGTGTCTTGAATAATCTCTATTTGCCCGGACGGATTCCAGATGAATCATTGCCCGCACTTTATCGGTCAGCTTCTATTTTTGTTTTCCCCTCTCTTGCTGAAGGGTTTGGCTTACCCCCCCTTGAAGCGATGGCTTGCGGTACCGCAGTGATTTCTTCCAACAGCACCAGCCTTCCTGAAGTTCTCGGCGACGCCGCCCTTTTCGCAGAGCCTCACGACACTTCGCTCTTTGCACACCACATCGCCGAGCTATTATCTCAGCCTTCAATGCGTCAAGAGCAAGCTACTCTTGGCCTAAAACAAGCATCCTGCTGGTCTGCACAACGCACAGGGGAAGCGATGATTGCCGTCCTCCAGAAGCTGTCATGAATTCCAAACTAATCCTCACATGCACAGCCCTCTTAGGGGTTGCGCTCGGCTCGCTTGCCTTTTCAAAGGCGGGTATTGCGATTGCAGGTGGTCTTGCCATACTGCTTTCTCTGCAGCTTTTGCGCAAACAGCCGAAGCTCTTTTCGCTTTCTTTCCAGACTCCATTTCTCGCTTTTCTTTTTTCTATCGCACTGGCGACTTTGTTAACCCCAGCAAGCGCAGAGCCTTGGGCCAAGATTGATGGGCTTTGGCCTCTTTCCTTTCTTTTTTGCGCCGGTGCGATAGGCAAAATCACACCTAAGCCAATGCTGTTTTTCGCCACCTTCCTTGGCCTTGCTGGGGCAGGCGGCCTATATTCCGTTGGCATGGCAATAGACTGGCTGCCACCCCACAAGATCTATTCAGGGCGGCATATTGGTCCGACTCATATTTTTGCGTTCTCGGTCGTCATGACTACAGCACTACCCGTTGCGCTAGATTTTGCTTTCCGCGCGCAAAAGAAAATGCGGTTTCTTTGGGTGCTTGTCGCACTGCTTTCACTCTTTGCGCTTGTTTCGACTGGAGAAAGGGCAAACACGGGTGTTGGCTGCTTGATTGCAGCATTTGTCCCGGCTCTTCATTTCAAAAGCGGGCGGGCCAAGTTGATTGGGGTCGGCATCCTACTCTTAGCCATCCCCGCCATTCTTCACTTTGGTGGCGACAAACTTGCTGGTCTTCTTTCCTTCGATTTTGCAAACCTGAATTCAAGTGACACTATGCGCGCTGCCCACTGGAGCGTCGCCTGGGATTCCTGGAAAACGGCTCCGCTCTTTGGCCACGGGCTTGGCACTTATAGCGATCTAGCCGTTCAACACCCTGTGCATGGAGATTTCTTGAGAACCCCAGTGCGCCACGGTCAATTTGCAGCCCATAGCTACCCCTTACACACCTTGGCCACCCAAGGCCTTTTTGGCTTGGCTTGCGTTTGCTGGTGTGCGGCTGCCATTTTGATGTCTTTCGTGCGCGCATTCAAAGCACGCCCACAAGCTGCGACTTATGGCATTTTCGCATGCCTCATTTTTGCAGGCACAAGTCTGACCGACACACCAATGTATCAGTCGGTGCGCCTCGCGGCATTCACTCTACTTGCTGGCTTTTCCTACGGACTGATTGTCGCCGACCAAAATAAAATGCTCGGAAGCAAACAAATGACGCCCCCGAAAGAAGGTGTTCTCTAGCCAAGAGATAAGCCGGTATTTAAGCCGGTCGTGCCGCTGCATAGCGGGTTTATGCCCAACTGGCGCGCGCTCATAAAGCTCATCCGCCCAATCCATGGCTGCGATTCGTTGAGTCATCACGGATGGGTGCGTGCCTAAAAACAATGGGATGCGACCCATCGCCCCATAGTCAAAACGATTTGTGACCTGGCGGACCCCTTGAGTTCTGCCATCACCTTCTTGGTGCCAATCATGAAAATGCGTCTGCTTGCGCTCCATAAAATCAGGTGGGCGCACCCAGCCATAATGGAATATTTTGGCATAGGAATAAACACAATTCAGTTTTTGCGTGCCAGCTTTTTGCCGATAACTGAGGCCATCAAAATCAGGCACACGCCGAAAACTCTGCGCATCATTCCGAGAATGTATTTCAGGGTCATTCTTCAACATCCGAATCTCGCGCTTGTACCAAGCGTGAGATTTTTGCACATGACCGTAATCCCCCCAAAAGTGGAGGTAATCAAAAATCATTCCGTCGACCTCAGGATGGTCAAGCCACTTTTCGCATTGCGCACGCAGGCCCGGCAAATCGTCTTCGTGTAAAACCTCGTCACCCTGCAAATAGAGCAGCCAATCGCCTTTGCAGTGTGATTTAGCGATATCGGTTTGGTGAGCGTATTCCGTGCCGTTGGGGAAGGCGTCTAAATCCCAGACGGTGTCAATGAAACGGATTTTGTCAGAGCCCAGGCTTTCGATTTGCTCTCGAGTGTCATCGTCTGGATCGGAATCGCCCATCGCGATAACAAATTCGTCGACAAGCGGGAGCGCCGAGCGAATGGATTCAAGAATCGGGTAATAAAGCTTGCTGCCATTCCGCAAAAATGAAAATGCACTAATCATCATGAGCCATCACCGACATTCCATTTTTTTGGTGCAATTGCATTCCATTCGATGGGTAGGACTGCGCGTAAAGTAAAAGAGAAAACGAGCCCTCCCAAGGGGATACCGATCAAGATGATAAGCCCGGCGGGCAAGTGCTGTTGCGTATTCGCCCAATATGAAAAGGCGCCGACACATAACGCAACCACAAAACCCGGCAAAAGCAAACGGGGTAAACGACCCATTGAAAACACTCTTGCCATGCCGAGGGATTTCATTCCGAGCGCCAGCAATAACAATTGCACCCAACAAGACGCTGTCGTCGCCCAGCCCGCGGCAGGTGGCCCGTATTTGGGTAAGAGCCAAATGTCGAGACCAAGATTAAGCGGGATGACAACGACTGCGATCAAGGCCGGGCCGCGCAAATCGAGCCGCGCGTGGCGTGCGCGAATCAATAGGCCGAGAAGTGCCGCAGCGGGCAAACTGAAAAGATAGGCGCGCAAAGTGGTGGAAAGCATCACTGTGTCGGCTGCGGCGAAGCGACCATGCTCGAATAAGACTTCCAAAACCCAGGGCGACAAAATAGCCAAACCTAAACCAGCAGGAACAATCACGACCAAAGTGCTTTCGAGAGCAGAACGCAAAGCGCGGCTCATTTCTTTCATGCGCCCCTCAGCGCACATCTTGGCGAAAAGCGGCATCGCTCCAGTCGCGGCGGCGATGCCCAAAATGGCCAAAGGCAGCTGCAACAATCGATTCGCCAAAAAGGTGTAAGTGTTGGCCTCGTCGCTCACGAGTAGTCGCACCAACCAGAGGTCAACGGCGACATTAACTTGGACGGCAAGCAAGCCAATCATGGCGGGTAAAAAATGCCGTAATGTCTTTCGGACTCGTCCGTCTGACCCAGCTCGGCTCGGCAAAATCGGCCAACCGCTGAGTCGAAGCCCTGGCAACTGCAAAAGCCACTGAGCCACCCCACCGACAAAGACACCAAGCGGCAAGAGCAAAATAGAGGGTGCGTTATCGCTAGCCTGCCAGCCCATCCAGCCGAGCCAACTGATCCAGATGATATTGAGTAAAGCCGGAGCCAAAGCCGGCAAAGTAAACCGACCTGATAAATGCTGCGGTGCACTCGCCAATGCAGTCAGGCAAATCGGCAGCACATACGGAAAGAAAAGCGCCATCAAGCGGATGGCCATTGGGTTGGTGCCAGCAGTGGCCCAATCAGGAAAGATCGCTGGAAGCAGCAAGATGATGACTTCCCCTAGGGCGACTAAAAGAATTAGCCCCAAGAGAAATACGAAATGAAATCGTGCGAATAAACGATGGGCTGCAGGCAAGCCATGCCTCTCTTGTTCGTGGGCGAGAGCGGGCTGAATGGCCGCGCTGACCGCACCTTCGCCGAACAAGCGGCGAAACAAATTAGGCAACGCCCACGCGACTGCAAAACTGCCAAACTCGGCACTCGCACCAAAAACCGTGGTCATCGCCATGTCGCGCAAAAAACCAAGAACGCGCGAGACCATCGTCAATGCGGCTGTGAGCACCGCGCCACGGACGGCATTCTTTCCGGTAAATGAAGATGAGGTCAAATCGCCCCCACCTTACTCGGGCATCATCGGAATACGAATTGAAATACTGCCGGCAAAAGCCCCCGGCTCAGCGCCTTGATGGCAAGCCTCGCACCCAGGGCGCCAATAGACGGGGTCGAACCACAGATAATCAGTGCGCGACAACCCATGCACCATCGTGGCGCCACGGATTTTGAGCGGGTCGCCCACGCGCGTGCCAGAGGCTTTGGTCAGCCAATTATGCTCTAAGAAAATAGGCAAGTTGTCGCTATTGATTGGGCTCTGCGAAGAACGACGAGCGAAAACGCCATGCACCGAAGCGGCAGCGCCCCTCACGATGGCCGATGCGTTTTTAGGGCAAGGCGCGTTTGGATCTCGCAGATAAAGTGCTGTGCGCACGGCAGTTGCGGCAGATGCACCCCACTCGCGGGCTTCATCACGCCCGCGCGCAAACTCGGCCACCTCTTCACGGATGGCACGCGCACTCAACTCAATCTCGCGATCTTTTGCCGCATGAGAGGCCTTTTCAGCGACAGCCCATTCGTAGGCCTTGCCGATGCTCCAGTGCGCCAATAGCGTCAAAAAGGTCAGGTAAAGAATCGACCAAAACCAAATTTTTGCTTTCATCGCTGAGCTACCACCAACATGCCTAGGCGAGCAAACCTCGCACAACCGTCGAAATTGCCTTGCCATCTGCACGACCGGCCACCTTGGGTTGGACGACTTTCATGACCTTGCCCATGTCAGCCATCGACGCCGCGCCAACCTCTGCAATGGCTTCGCGGACGACCGCCTCAAGCTCATTTGCCGGCATCGCTTTGGGCAAATACTCGGCGATAAAATCAGCCTCAGAAGTTTCTTTTTCGGCCAACTCAGCTCGCCCACCTTGGACATATTGCTCGGCAGATTCGCGACGACTTTTTACCGCTTTTTGCAAAACGGCAGTCATTTCACCATCGGTTAAATACTCGACAGGTGAAGCCACCTCGTCGGTCAAACCATCACGACCTTTCTTGTCGATGCCCGCGTTTTTTAAATCAGATTGAATCGAGCGAATCATGTCGCGCCGAAATTTATCGCCGGCTTTCATAGCCGTCATCAAATCGCTTTTGAGTTGGTTAATCATTTTGCTCTGGCTCAGTTTTGGTTTCGTCAGTGGCTTGTGCGTCTGACGCATCGGGGTCATCCGCGCCTTCTTCTTCGGCAGGAATCATGGCAATGCGTGACAACTGATCATCGCCCTTTAAGTTGACCAAACGCACACCTTGAGTGGCACGCCCCTGGATGGAAATGTCTTCTACGGCCATACGGACGAGCATGCCACCCTGGCTGCAGAACAGCACATCAGGCGCCTGACTCGCATTGCGCGTATTGACGACCTCGCCATTGCGCTCATTTGCGCGAATGCCAACCACACCCTGCGAGCCACGCTTAGTCAGCCGGAACTCACCCATGCGAGTACGCTTGCCATAACCACGCGCGCAAGCAATAAGCAGCATGTCGTCTTCCGTGCCAATCACAAGGTCGACCACGCGATCGCCCTCTTTAAGTTTGGCGCCACGCACACCAGCGGCATTTCGGCCCATCACGCGCGCATCACTTTCTTTGAAGCGGACGACTTGCCCCTTAGCTGTACACAGCAAGACCTCATCACCCTCGCTCACCATACGGACGCCAATCAATCGGTCATCTTCTTCGAGCTTGGTTGCGATGATGCCGACGGAACGCACATTGGAGTAATCTTTAAGCGCCGTCTTTTTCACCTTGCCATTTGCCGTGGCAAACAGCAATGAATCAGCTTCGGTAAAGTCACGAGTCGCCAAGATTGAGCGGATTTGCTCTTCGGGCTCGATGCCGTCAAGTAGCTGACGAATACTGCGCCCCTTGGCCGTGCGATCTTGCGCCGGCAGCTTGTAATTTTTGAGCCAATAGAGACGACCACGATCGGTAATAATCATTAAGTAATCATGGGTCGAGCCAACAAACAGATGCGACAAAACATCGCCCTCTTTAGCCTTGTTGCCAGTAATGCCACGACCGCCACGCGCTTGAGCGCGATAAGTTGCAACCGGAGTACGCTTGACATAACCATCACGAGAAATCGTGACAACGACGGTCTCTTCGGGAATCAAATTCTCGTCAAGAATCTCGTCGACATCATCGCCGATTTCAGTGCGGCGCGGGTCAGCGTATTTGGAATCAAGCTCGTCGAGGTCTTCGCGGATGATGTTGTAAACCAACTCGTCTTCCGTCAAAATGCGGCGATACCACGCGATATCGACCTTTAAACCGTCAATCTCTTTTTGCAGCTTAACGACCTCAAGGCCAGTCAAGCGCCCCAAGCGCATATCAACAATCGCTTGCGACTGCATCTCGCTCAGATCAAAAGTAGCCTCGAGCGTTTTACGCGCTTCGTGGGTATCGGCCGACGCTTTAATAATCTCGACGACCTCGTCAATCGCCTGAATCGCAATCATCAAGCCATCTAAAATATGCAAACGACGCTCGGCCTTGTTGAGCAAAAATCGCGTGCGGCGACGGATGACATCAAAACGATGATCACGATAAGCGCACAACAATTCTTTCAAATTCATCGTGCGTGGCTCACCCTGGTAAAGAGCCGTATTACGGATGGCATAAGTCGTCTGCAGCTGCGAATACTTATACAGTTGATTCTCAGTTACATAAGCGTCAGCATCTTTTTTGAGCTCAATCACAAGGCGCATGCCGTTGCGGTCTGACTCGTCGCGAATATCGTAAATACCCTCAATGCGCTCTTCTTTTACCGCATCAGCAATCTTTTCAATAATCGCTGCCTTTTCGCGCTCATAAGGGATCTCAGTGATCACCAATTTATAGCGGCCTTTGTTTTTGGCGGGAGGCTCTTCGTGATGTAGTCGCGCGCGCAACTTCACCTTGCCGCGCCCCGTCATCAGCGCAGAATGAATCCCGGCACGGCCACAAATAATGCCACCCGTCGGGAAGTCAGGGCCCTGGACGACATCCATGAGCTCTGGGATTGTGATGCCTGGGTTGTCAAGCAAGCGCCGAGTCGCCTCAAGGATTTCGCCGAGGTTGTGCGGTGGAAGCGCGGTCGACATGCCGACCGCAATACCCTCGGAGCCATTGACCAACAAGTTTGGAAACTTGCCGGGCAACACGACGGGCTCAAAACGAGTTTCGTCATAGTTGGACTTTAAATCAACCGTATCTTTATCAAGATCGCTCAGCATCTCTTCGGCTGGGCCACCCATGCGAGCCTCGGTGTAACGCATGGCCGCTGGCGGGTCGCCGTCAATCGAGCCAAAGTTACCCTGGCCGTCGACCAGCATGTGGCGCAAACGGAAAGGCTGAGCCATACGCACGAGGGTCGGGTAAATCACCGACTCACCGTGTGGGTGGTAGTTACCGGATGTGTCACCGGCAATCTTTGCGCATTTTCGATACTTGGCCGTGTGGCGCAGACTCAAGTCATTCATGGCGACGAGAATGCGGCGCTGAGACGGCTTGAGGCCATCACGAGCATCGGGAAGGGCGCGGTCATGGATGACCGAGAGAGCGTAAGTCAGGTAAGACTCACGCATTTCGCGCTCGACCAGCAGGTCTTCTACGCGATGGAGGTTAGGGTTGATTTCTTCGGTCATTTTCCGCGGTAGGAGGCCGTAAATAGGAAGCCTTATTTCACCATAGCGGAGCTTCTAAAGGAAGCCTTATTCCTGTCGCACTGCACGCGTAACCAACTTGCAGCAAACGACTTACAACGCCACCAAAAAGACTCGCCTGGCCGTCAAGCTAAGGAATCGACCAAGTCTCGCCAGGGGCCACTACAGCGCCTCCTGAGAGAAGGATTCCGCCATTTGCGGCGCGTGCAATTCTTAAGACTCCACCGGGCATACGGACATCGAGAGAGCCCTTTAAGCCGCCCGCCCAAGCCACCAAAGCGATGGCGACCGCCCCACTCGCGCAGGATTTTGTCTCGCCTACACCTCGCTCATTGACCCTGGCGTGCATTGAGCCATCACTTGCATCTGCGATGATTTCTACATTGACGCCATCAGGAAATTGATCGACATTTTCACGCACATTTGCGGCCAATGAATCGAGATCGACATCAGCCAAACTCTCGACGGGAAAAACGCAATGAGGGTTCCAGAACGGCACAATCATGCCTTGGCGCCCGTCTACGCTGCACGCAGTCAGAGACATCTCGCCCGGTAAATCTTCGACACGAAGATGTAGCTCAACACGGCCCTGGATGCGGCGCCACGGAATGATGTGGCCGTCCATCTCGAATTGCCCGCCGTCTTGCTTCGTCCAGACGGCGGCAGCGCGCAAACCATTGAGGCACACACCCCCCTCTGTTCCATCGCGATTGATAATGCGAGCGGCTAAATTTTTGTCGTTGTGCTTGCCTGGCCCAATCACAATCAAGCCGTCAATTTTGCGTCCGCAATATTTTTTTGCGAAAGTTGGCAGGTCACCGACAGCCCGAGAAATGTGCGGCTCAACGACGATGTAAAAAGTGTTCCCTGCGCCCGCGCCTTTCCAGACTTCAACCATGAATCAGCCCTCTAGAACTCGTCTTGAATGGCCTCAAGGGCCTTTAATGAGTCATTTGCAGCCGCAACACGATTTGCAACAGCGGCGTGGCGCAACGACTGGAGCCAACTCGCAAACTTGGTTGGATCCATTTCTGCACCTTGCTGCAAGCCAACGACATCGCCTGATTGCGGATCGACGACAACATAAATCGGGTTGGCGTATGAGTTGGCCATCTCGAGCTGCATCGCTTTGTATTTTGCTACTTTTTCGGCATCAGCGCCATCGGTATGCAAACGCGCTTCAACAAAGAAATCTAATTCCGCAGCGACCGCTGCGAGAGGGAAGATTTTCTCTTCCATCATGCGGCAATTCACTCAGGTGTAACCCGTGAAATTAATCAGCAACAACTTGCCGCTCACCTTGGCCGAGCCCAGCGCAGCTTCATAATCGTCTTTGACAATCGTGTGCGTCTTCTTTTCAAGTGTGGTGCCATCAGCAGCGGCGTGGCTTGAATATGGCGGTGCGATAGCGGTCATGACAAAATCCATGTCGTTGCCCGCGTAGCCGTGGAAGTTGTACAGACTAAACAACAAAAAACCCGTCCCGGCCAACATGCGGCCAGGCTTAATACCATCGTTTGAGCCGTAACCTTTGAGGTAAATCATGCCGAAGAGGAACAAGGCCGTGACCAAGAAGATGCCGCCCCAGAGCATGTAGAAAAGCTCTTTCGACAAGACATCCCAGCCCCAAACGAGATCTGCGTTGCTGATAAATTTAAGCGCGGCGGCCAGCTCAACAAAACCGAGCGTGACCTTGAGCGTGTTCATCCATTCGCCACTTGATGGCATCGAGCGCAAGCGACCCGGCACGAGCGACAAGATCACAAAAGGGATGGCCATCGTTAGGCCAAAAACGCCCATGCCGAGGGCGACGCGCATCAAGCCGCCACCCGTCGCGCCAAAGCTCAAGAGTGAGCCGACAAAAGGCGCCGTGCAAGTAAACGAAGTGATCACGAGGGTCATGCCCATCAAGAAAACGCCGATATAGCCCCCTTTCGTAGACGCCTTGCTCGCGCCGCGCATCAAAAACTGCGGCGGGTTAAGCGTGATGGCGCCAAATAGAGCCAGCGCGAAAACGACGAACATCAAGCCAATGATGATGTTGGTCACGGGATGAACCGCAAACGCCAGCACAACGGGGCCAATGATGACCCCAATCGCAACGAAAATCGCCACAATGCCGCCACCATAAGCCAAGCTCAAGGGCAAAACATTGCCGTCGCGGGCTTCCGCTTGCTTGGTGAAGAAGCTGATTGTGATGGGGATCATCGGGTAAGTGCACGGCATCATTAGCGCAAACAAACCGCCCGCGACGGCTAAGAGCAAAAACGCAAGCAAGCTGGCCTCTCCTTCGACTTGCGGCTCGGTTTTTTGCGGCTGAACGGGCTCGGTAGGCGTTTCGACGACAGCGATTCCTGGCACGGCCTCATCAGCGGCTTCTGGCGCAACCTGTTCGCCGACAGCGAAGGCGAGCGGCCCAACCAAAGGCAAAATGGCGCTATCTGGTGGGAAGCAAACGCTCTCGTCGCAAGCCTGAAAATGCAGCGTTACGGCAGAATTTAAATCATCTGCGGCGACGAGCAATTGGACGGGCATCGCCAGCTCAACCGAACCCGCAAGCCACAAATACTCATAGCGCATACCTGGACCAAAATCTTCGACATGCTCAACGACCTCAGTCACTGCGCGCAAATCACCCGCGGCCTCAAGCCCAGCGCCAAGCGTAAGGCTGACGGGGATGCCCGAGTCAGGGTTTTGATCTGGCGCGTAAATGTGGTAGCCAAAGGCCACATCGAGCGACACATGCAACTCAACGCCTGTAGGGCCCGCGGGCTCAAGGTGCACATCAGTAAGCGTGACTTCCTGCTGGGCAGGAAATAACAACGGAGCAAGCAAAAGGAGGAAACTCATGGTTTGTCTTCGGGTAATCGCCCCCATTGTTACGCAAAACTCAGGCCACTTGCAGAGAAAAATGGGCCACGCTAGGCAAAAAATGGAGTGGTAGGCGATAAGGGACTCGAACCCCTGACCCTCTCGGTGTAAACGAGATGCTCTAGCCAACTGAGCTAATCGCCCACTCCCGGCCATTTAGCGGACGGGGATTTTAGAATAGCGGCGCCCATCATGGAATCCCCTCGCGCACTTCTTATCCGTTATGCGGAAATTGGCCTCAAAGGAGGCAATCGCCCGATGTTTGAACGCGCCCTGCGTGAAAACATCAAATCCGCATTAAAGGCCGTCCCAGGCCTTAAAATCGACAATATGCGCGGTCGCATGTTGGTTCGAGCTGACATTCCGGCCGAGTTGCTCGCCGATCGAGTTTCTCGCGTTTTTGGAGTGGCGAGCTGCTCCCCCGCTGTCAGATGTGGTTTTGACCCGACCGAAATTGTCGCGCTTGCCACCGAAATGGCATTGGCGACCTTGCAATCTGATTTTGCGGGCCAGAGCGAAATCCCCTTTCGAGTGCGAGTCAATCGAGCCGAAAAGCGGTTCCCCATGCGGTCGCTTGATCTCGAAAAGGTCATCGCCGAAAGTGTTCTGCCTGCTGCGGGCAACCTAAAAGTTAATCTCAAACACGCCGACTTCAGCATCGAAGTCGACATCCGCCAAGAAGGTAGCTGGGTTTTCTGCCAGCGCATCCCGGGCCCAGGTGGCCTGCCAGTTGGCACAATGGGCCGCGGTTTCTGCCTACTCTCAGGCGGCATCGATTCGCCCGTCGCCGCCTGGGAAGCCATGAAGCGCGGCATTCGCGTTGAGTTTGTTTCGTTTTACTCCTTTCCGCATGTCGGCCCGCAAACGCGCGAAAAGATCATCCGCATTGCAACCGAGCTCGCCAAATGGCAGCCAACAACTGTTTTGCATATCGCGCCATTTGCGCCTTATCAAGAGGCCATCCGCCGACTTTGCCCTGAGGCTTACCGCACCGTTTTGTATCGCCGAGCCATGCAACGGATTGCCGGTCGCATCGCGGGCCGCCGCAAGGGCAAAGCCATCATCACGGGTGAGTCTGTTGGTCAAGTCGCGAGTCAGACGCTCGAAAATATGGCTGTCATCCAAGAGGCCTCGCGTCTGCCCGTTTTGCGGCCACTCGTAACGCACGACAAACAAGAGACCATCACCAAAGCACGGCGGATTGGCACTTACGATTTATCGAATTTACCCGCGCCCGATTGCTGTACGGTATTCCAACCTGAGTCGCCCATCATCTACGGGAAACTCGCCGACGCGCTTGAGGCCGAAAAAGCGATTGACCTTGATGTGCTGACCTATGACGCTTTCAAAGGCGTCGAGCGCATCCACATTTCAGAAGAATCATGAAAAACCCAATCCAAACTACTCGCGCGCTACTGATTGTTACGCTCACACTCTTGGCCATCTCATTTTTAGGAAGTTGCTCCAACTCTAGCCGCCCAACGGCCGACCAAAGCGCCGGAAAGCCCGTGACCAATGTTGCGGGCGGTGCGCCAACGGCTGCGGTTGGGGCCATCCCTGCCCCACCCAAAATCGCACCGCCGACTGGCGAGCAAACGCTTTATGTGGCGATGATTCGTGACAAAGCGACCAAAAAGCCAATCAGCCGCGCCAAAGTGATGGTGCTGACCGAGCGCCCAACCGACGCTTACATGCGCACACCTCGCCGCAAAACGGTGGTCTGGTCTTATTACACGCCACTGCACGGGCAGGCCAGTGCCAATATCACGGCCGATGGAGCGCCTAAGTTTCTATGGATTGGCGGCGATGGGTTTAACCCTAAGCTCTACGAGTTGCCGGCGGCAGTCGGTGGCCAACGCCATGATTTGGCCGTTGAGATTGCGATTCTTCCTATCTGCAAAATGAAAGTTGTCAGCTCAACAGGCGAGCTTTGCCCAGACGCCATCGTCACCATGAAGCCCGCCGATGGCTCCGCCACAAACTACGGCACGACTTCCCGCGCAGGTGACGATGCGCGCCTTAAGTTCACTCGCCCTCCTGGTCAATACACGGTCATTGCGACCAAGGCAAACGGTACTTGCCGCCTGACAACAACGATTGATTTCAAAGGCGACCCGAAAGAATTGGTGATGACTTTGCCGAGCAAGTCGCCAGGGAAATAAACGCGCCACGCGTCAAACAAAAATAGAGGCACACCCCGGAAGGTGTGCCTCTATTAATTTAAATGGCGAGGATGACGAGACTCGAACTCGCAACCACCAGATCGACAGTCTGGTACGCTAACCAATTGCGCCACATCCCCGCTGTTTGGGCGAGAAGTATAGGGCTTCCTGACCAGAATGGTCAAGGCGCAAGCACACCTATTTTTCAAGAGCCTTTGCGGCGTCCCACAGAGCATCCATTTCTGTAAGCGTGGCGTCGGCTAAAGGCTTGCCTAAATGCCGCTCGATGTGGCCGAAACGCGAACTAAACCGCTCAATCGTGCCGCGCAAGGCAAGCTCAGGCTCGATTTTGAGCTTGCGAGCCACATTGACAACGGCGAAAAGCAAATCGCCCAATTCTTCTTCGGCGCGCTTGTGATCGGCCGCTTTGCCCGATGCCGATTGCTCGGCCGCCTCACGGAATTCGGCCCATTCTTCGTCAACTTTATGGAAAGGCCCCTCAAGATCGGGCCAGTCAAAACCCGCGTTTGAGGCCTTATTGCCCACGCGATAGGCCCGCAGCAGCGCCGGCAACGACCGCGGCACGCCCCCCAGCACCGACTCGTCTTGCCCCTTGTCGGCTTTCTCCTGCTTCTTAATTTGCTCCCAGTTGCGCAGAATCTCACCCGTACCATCGACCTCGACTTCGCCATAAACATGCGGATGCCGCCGAATCAGTTTTTCCACGATGCCGTTGCATATTTCAATGATGCCAAAGCCCCGGTCTTCGCCAGCCACCCGCGCGGTCATCAAAACACCCATAAGCAAATCGCCCAACTCTTCCGAAGTGTCATCAGCATTAGACCGCGCCACAGCATCAGCCATCTCGTGGCACTCTTCGATGAGATGCGGCGCGAGCGTCTCAACCGTCTGCTTCTGATCCCAATCACACCCCCCAGGCGAGCGGAGGGTATCAATCACTTGCATCAGCCGCTCGACGGCAGCGACTTGATTCGGTGGGACGGGCTTTTCGTGGGGTGGCATTTGCGCCATTCTAGGGAATGGCGCTGCTTGGCCTTCCTCTTTCATTCAATGCTCAAGGGTGAAAAGTATGGCAATTCGTTATGCAGACCACAGGCACTTCAGCACACGGCGCTTAAGACATCGACTCCGGCCTCACACACGCCGAAGGGGTCTCCTGCTGATTCAAATAATGTTTCTGCCGCCAAACGCACGACACCAACATTTACTGAGTTACCCAACTGTTTGAAGGCGACCTTATCTAACTTTTCAGCCTTCGCAAAAGGTGCGCTTGAAATGCCTTGCAGTTTTGCAGCCTCATGCGGCGTCAATTTGCGGAACTCCTCAATCCCATCAAGCACATCAGGCCCCACGATGGATGTCTGAGTAATCGCCACAAGCGCGGGAAAATACGATGCCGGCTTAACGCGAATGCCACTCGGACGCATTTGAATAATGAGGTCACGAATTGTGCGACCTGAACGATCCGGGTGAGTTTTTCTTGCTTGCCACTCAAAACGCCTGCGACTAGGCGGAAACTGACTAACTGTAATCTTGGTTTTCCCCCACTTTCTCTTCAACCACCCATCAAGAAATGCCTTGTGGTCG
>Ga0233442_1000362_pt1 | contig 48562 bp, 48 predicted proteins | sample SI_123_September_3_FD_182789 | JGI IMG/M metagenome (GOLD analysis project Ga0233442, IMG submission 182789) | Seawater microbial communities from Saanich Inlet, British Columbia, Canada - SI_123_September2016_150_MG | ecosystem: Environmental > Aquatic > Marine > Inlet | place: Canada: British... | reverse complement strand
AATGATTTACCCGGTTGGTCTTCCCAACGTTTAGTAAGACCTGCAGGTACTACCATACTAAATCCAACACGTAGGTCATCAATTAGCTCTTCAGAAACATAGTGTAGTGAAGGAATAAAAAAGTTTTCTGCTTCAGAATCAATATCTTCTTGTGTTGTACTTCCTGTTCCAACGGTGCCGCTGTAGTTAACTGGCGTTAAATAAATGTATGTTAAATCTGCTTCAACCATTTGAGATTTTTTATCTTCGTAAACCATGTTTGCAGGATTAAAATAAGCACTATCTGCACCATGTGCATTCGCAATATAAGCCGCTGAAAGTGCTGTTGAGTTAATAGAATTTTCAGGGATTTTATATCCTCCAGCAACAAGTAGTGATGAAGTTAATAATGATAAAAGAGCAATTTTTTTCATGGTGTTTCCTTTTTAATTTTTTGTTTTATTTTTCAAATGAGTAAAGAAGTTCTATCTCTTTATCCCAAATTGTTTCGTCTATAGTTTCTAAAATAAGAGGGATATCATTCATACGGTCATCATTCATAATAAACCCAAATGCATCTAATCCAATTTTTCCTTCACCTAACGAGTGATGACGGTCAACATGAGAACCTAAGTCGGGTTTAGAATCATTAATATGCATTCCCATTAAATATTTAAAACCTACAATTCTCTCAAATTCTTCAGTTGTTTTATCATAAGCTTCACGTGTTCGAATATCGTAACCGGCGGTAAACATATGACAGGTATCAAGACATACCCCTACTCGAGATTTATCTTCTATTTTATCGATAATATATCCCAGTTGCTCAAACTTCCAACCTAAATTACTACCTTGTCCTGCAGTGTTTTCAAGAACTAAAGAGACACCTGTAGTTCTATCAAGTGTCATATTCATTTTTTCTGCAATACGACTTAAACAAACTTCTTCATCTATTTTTTTCAAGTGAGAACCGGGGTGAAAATTTAGACGATCTAGTCCTAAAAGTTCACATCTTTGGACTTCATCAACAAAAGCATCAAAACTTTTTTCTCGCTTTTCATCTTCAGGATGTCCTAAATTAATTAAGTACGAGTCATGGGGTAGAACATGTTTGGCTAAAATACCACTATCATCTAAAGCACGTTTGAACTTATCAATAACATCACTTTCTAAATCTTTAGCTTTCCACTGACGCTGATTTTTTGTAAACAGAGCAAAAGCATTTGCTCCAATTTTAGTAGCATTACTCACTGCATTAAAAACACCACCAGCAGCAGATGTGTGTGCACCAACAAACTTTTTACTCATTTAATATCCTGATTTTTATGTTAATTTTTATGTTTTTTTATATTTTTTATTTTAATTAAAATTTTGTTTTTAAAATCTTTAAAATAGATAGTACCATTTTGAACACGATAAACAATATTATATCTTTTTTTATCTATTAATTTCTGTTCAAAGCCATTTTTAGTCATTTTTTTACCCACACCACCAAAAATTTCACGACCTAAAAAGATACTTTTCAAAGTATTATCATGATAACTTTCATGTAAATACTTTTTGTTAAAAAAAGATTGTGTCATACACCCTTGTGTTATACAAACTAAATTCTCTATTTCGAAACGTTCAACAACCTGTCCTGCACTAAAAAGTTCTACTTGCACAGAAGTATCATCAAAACGGAAATAAGCAACATCTGAAAATTTCAATTTTGATGTTTTAAATGTTACTAACTTACTATCACTTTTTTCATAACTTTTAATCGCACATCCACTAAAAAAAGTTATCATGATAATTGGATACAATACGTAATGGAAAAACTTCAACATCTTGATTTCACTTACCTTTTAGTGGGTATTTTATTCATTGTCGCAGGACTTATTTATAACGCAAAGTTTTATAAAAAGCAGACAAAAGAGAAAGAGTATAGTGATGTACTCAGGACATCACCCATTACTGTTGTTACTCTTTTTATAGGTTTTTATCTTATTTTTAAAGCGACACAATAGTTAATAACTAAACTATACAACTTTACAAATTATGTCGCCTATATTTTGGTTCAACGAAGAGGCTACAACACTACACTTTACCTTTAAAAGAAATGCAATATTCTTCCGTGGATAAGGTGTTAAGCACTCATAATTCCCCATCCCCTTTGAGATAATAAAATCTGCATTGTCAAATAATTTTTGTGCGTGTACTGTCGCTCTGTCGTATTGAAATCCAGGAGTATCAACACCACTATCAAGTAAATGGCATAAAGAGTCAAATCCTGCCTCTTTCGCTTCTTTAAGTGTTACATCATTGATAATGGGTTCACCCCGAACAGCATAAGTAATAATAAGTTGTGGATACAATTTTTGTAATGTCTCTATGTACAGATAATCAAAAATATGTTCACCTACATTATCACCTAAATATAACAGTGTCTTCGCACTTTTTAACTTCTGTTTTAAAATGAGAAAATCGTTACAAGAAAATTCACTCTTAAATATTTTTTTTAATTCTTCATCTAAATCAAAAGTTACTGCAGCCGCTAAATCAATCACATTTCCAGCAACAGCTACTTTAGTTGCCGTTAACAATGGATTTTCAGAGTATTTTATTTTTTCTTTAAGCTGAGGAAGCAAACTTTTTGCTTTTTGTGTTGAATTACATTTGACTTCATCGTAAAGGTCATGTTTTAAAGCGAGTTGTGCCATTTTTTGATATACAGGAGTTGCATTTTGCGGAGGATTTTGGGAAAAATTAAAGGATTTTGACATCTCTGTAATTTCACTCAATATTGTTTCAGTTAACTTTTCATCTGCTTGAATATGCTCACATACTCTTTTAGATTGATTAATAATACAGCAGACACATTCACTATCTAAGTTCATAAACTAGGCTTACACTTTTGTGTAATTAAGCTTTATTGCCATCAGCATATTCATCTATAACTTTTCCCCACATTAACTTATATTTTCTTCGCATATACTCTACCTCTTTTTGAGATAATTTCAACTGTTCAGTCAATGTTTCAATTGTTTTTCTATCTTCATCATAAAGTTCTTGAAGTGATCCTAATGCCTCTTTTAAAAACATATTCTCATTTTTAATTGACTCAATAGTCTCATCTTTAGCACCAAGAACCTTTTCATGAAGATTAATTATAGTACCGATTGTTTTTTCAACAAACTGTTCTCCAACTAAAATTTCACCCTTAGAATTTGATGGAATATTTTGAGTAGGTACTAATACATGAGACCCTTTTGAAGGGTCTATATAGATAGTTCCATTCTCCTCTTTGGTGACCAATTTATTATTTTCAATCAAATCAGATATTGCAATAGGTCCTAATGAAGTGAGCTCTGAATACTCTTCGATTGTCATCCATTCATTCATAAAAACTCCTTCATTTTTTTATATATCTTTTACTTTTCTAAATTATTATAAAATTGTCTCAATTTCTAATGAATCCATCTCTACTTTTTTAGCTTTAGAAATTCTATCTTCACGAAGTTTAACTTGTAGTTCTTCATTGTCAAGTGCTAAAATTTGCATTGCTAAGTATGCTGAATTTATTGCTCCTGCTTTTCCAATTGCTACTGTTGCAACAGGCATTCCTGCTGGCATTTGTACTGTTGAAAGAAGAGCATCAATACCACTTAATGCTGATGCCGACATTGGAACACCAATAATAGGTTTAACTGTTTTAGAAGATAAAACACCAGCTAAATGTGCTGCCATTCCTGCTGCTGCAATAAATACTTGAGCACCTTTTTTTTCAGCAGTTTCAATATACTCTTTAGTACGTTCAGGTGAACGATGTGCTGAAGATATTACAAGTTCGTGAGGTACACCAAAAGATTCTAATGTATCCGTACACGACTTCATTACTTCATAATCACTTTTACTACCAATTACAATTGAGATAAATTTCATTTTTATTCCTATTTATATTTTCGATATTATACTGTTTTTTTATTTATATTATTTGTAGCTTCTACTTTTTTGGGACTTGTGACATCTCATCCGTTGCAGGAATTCTCAAAAATGTATATTGTGGTAAGGTAATTGGTAATTTTATAGGGTTTACATTGCCACTATGTACCTCTTCCCATACTTTTTTATTTTGAGCGACTAACATTTTAAATCGCATGAAAAAGGTCCCCTCTTTTTCATACACTTCACCAAACTCATTTTCACTACACTCAATCTTTGTTCCATGAGGAGCAACAATCTCAACTTCATCACCCGGAAGCGTTTTATATTTACATAAGAAATGGCTTCCACTAGTACTAGTGTCACTGTTATCATCAGGAATAACAATTCCACTAACTTGATGTGTTCCCATCATAATAGTAAAATCTAAATTTTGTGCATCATGTTTCTCAAAAGGACGATTTACTAAATAGGCATCTGTAAAACCACGATTTTGCAAGGTAGCTAATTCAGTCTGATACGCTTTATGATTAAATGTATCATGATAATAATCATCTATTGCTTTAGAGTATGTTTTCGCAGTTATTGCTGCATAGTATGAAGTTTTTGTACGTCCTTCAATTTTAACGGAATCAATACAACCACTATCTAAAATTTCTTTCATATGTGAAGCTAAATTTAGATCTTTAGAATTCATAATATAGGTTCCGACACCCGGATCTTCATCCAATCTAAAAAGAGTCCCGGTATCAGGATTTGCAGCATAAAGTTCGTAAGGAAAACGACAATCATTAGCACAACTTCCACGGTTAGGAACACGTCCACTTTGAAGTGTTGAAATAAGACAACGTCCACTATACGCAAAACACATCGAACCATGAACAAAAACTTCAATTTCTAATTTTGGAAGATGTTTTTTAATTTCCACTAAATCTTTTAAAGAGATCTCTCGTGCGGCGATAATACGACATGCTCCCATATTATAGTAGACTTCAGCATCTAATACGTTCATTACATTAGCTTGTGTTGAAAGATGCAAAGGCATATCAGGAACCAGTTTATGTGCAAGTTGTAAAACACCGGGTGTTGCGACAATAAAAGCATCAGGGTTAAATGATGCCATTTTAATAATATGTTTTTTTAGAAGTTCTAATTGTGAATTGAAAGGAAACCCATTGATTGTAACGTAAACTTTTTTACCACGAGCGTGAGCATAAGCAATACCCTCTTCAAAATCTTCATAGCTAAACTCTTTACCTGAACGAATACGAAGCGAAAAATGTGAAACTCCTGCATATACTGCATCAGCACCATAATCAATAGCAATTTTAAGTTTTTCTAAGTTCCCTGCAGGGCTTAATAGTTCGATTCTCTTATTTATTTCTTTTGACGTTTCTAAAGTACTCAACTACTTCTGTCCAAACGAGGCTAAAAGAGCCTCAATATCTTCTGAGTCAACTAAGTCTTCTCTATCGTCACCGGGAAGGTGCACTGCTGAACTTACTCGTTTATCATCATCAATTTTACCCGCAAACAAAGTATTCATATAACCCGATAATGCACGCATTACATTAATAACACGTTCAATTTTTTGACGATGAATATCTTGATACTGCATAATATCCATTACGTTAATAATATCATCGCCACCAAGCTGTGCTACTTCAATCATATTATCTGATTTTTCAAGAGCATTTTTATTATTTGCTAAACTCTCTTTAAAACTTTCAATTGCTGGAAATTTTTCTGTTAACTGAGTAAACAGTTCTACATTCATTTTTAATGTATCAGAAACTTCTTGTATCGTCCCCTCAGCATCCATTAAATTATTACTAACATTCTCAATTAAATCAAAAATTGCAGAAGCTTTTTCTTCACTCTCTTTGGTGACACCATCAAGTTGATGAACCATTTTATTATCATCAGTTGGCGGTGGTGGTGGCCAATTATGAAGTGCAGAGACACGATATTTTTCAGGATCTGTTTCATTGTAAGGTTCATCTTCAGAAATTTCATCAGGCATACTATCTAAAACATCATCAACAATATCATCTACGCTGTCCTCTGAAACATCAGCATCTGAAGATTCATTTTCTGTTTCATCGCCAAGCTCAGGTTCATCAACATCACTATTCATTAGTGCGTCTAGCTCTTCTTGTGTCATGTGAACTCTCCTATTAACTCTAAAAAATATTTAATTCCACTATAATATCATTAAAACCTTTAAGGAAATTGTATTATGAAAATTGATTTACACAACCATACAATTTTGTGTAACCACGCAGAAGGAACAGTTGATGAGTACATCCAACACGCTATAGAAAAAAAAATCGACGTTTTTGGATTTTCAGATCATGCGCCTATGGATTTTGACCCTAAATATCGTATGAATTTTGATCAAATGAGCTATTATGAATCACTTATAAAAGATGCCAAAAAAAAGTATCATGATAGAATTGAAATCTTATTAGCCTATGAAGTTGATTTTTTACTTTCACCTAATAAAAACCATGTTGATAAAAGAGTTCTTGATGCATCTGTTGATTACCTAATTGGTTCTGTTCACTTTGTAGATAAATGGGGCTTTGATAATCCTGAGTTTATTGGAAAATATGATGAACAAAATATTGATGAAATATGGCAAAAATATTTTGATGCTATTGAAGCAATGGCTAAAACAAATTATTTCAATATTGCAGGACATTTAGACCTTATAAAAGTATTCAAATTTATGCCAACCAAAGATATAAAAAATCTAGCATTTAATGCACTAAAAGCAATAAAATATTCAAATATGTCATTAGAAATAAATGGTGCTGGACACCGAAAACCTATTGCTGAAGCGTATCCATCCCGTGAACTTTTGGAATTAGCATTTGAATTGAAAATTCCAATCACTTTTGGAAATGATGCGCATTCACCTGAACAAGTTGGACTTTTTAGTTCTGAAATTCATAGCTTAGCTAAAGAAGTAGGTTACACAGAATGTTGTTATTATAAAGAGAAAAAGCAGATAATTTGTGATTTTTAATTATTTTTAAATTTCAATAGGTACGATTTTTGCTTGATATACTATAGCTAGTCACAAGGATAGTGACTTTAAAAGGCTACTAAGTACTTAAACATAAAGAACTTATTTGAATGGAGGCTATGCCTAACCTTTTCAAAAAGGGGTAGTTATGAAAATTCTAAATCATAACCTCGATATGCAAACGGGACATCAGTTGCTGCAAGGCCAAAGTGTTACAACCGAAAGTTTTGAAAAATATCTCGAAATTGAGCGTTCTGAAAATTTCGCGAAAGAGAGTACCGACCAACTCGAAGAGATGAAATATGAAGCACTAGATAAAATATTTCATCTTAGTGGTTCAGATTTGTCATCTTTAGAATCAAGTTCGATAGTGAATGACATTAACTCTTTACAAAGTGCTTCTAAAGTTTCAGAATCAATTTTAAAAGACTTTCTCTCACCAAATGATGGTTCAGAACAGTTTAAAAAATTTCTTCTTGAAAAAGGAGAACGATTCACTCATAGTTATTATGAAAAAGAGAGTTATACATTTGCAACCCAAGGAAGTATTCAAACAGATAGTGGTTCTTTTAACATTGATGTCGGAGTCTCAATGTCACGCTCTTTTATGATGACACACTCTATTGAGACATCAAAATTCTTTGATCCTCTTGTCATTAATTTAGACGGTGCTGTAGGCTCATTGAATGAGCAAACTTTTAAATTCGATTTAGACAATGATGGTAAGAAAGATCAAATCTCTACTTTAGGTGAAGGAAGTGGATTTTTAGCACTGGATAGAAATAGTAATGGAAAAATAGACCAAGGGAGTGAACTTTTTGGTACACTCGGAGGAAATGGTTTCTCTGAACTTGCCAAATATGATCAAGACAATAATAATTGGATTGATGAATCTGATGATATTTTTGATAAATTACGTATTTGGTTTAAAAATTCTGAAGAGAGTGAAGGTGAACTTATTGGTCTGGGTGAAAAAGGTATTGGTGCTATTTACTTGCAACCTCAAAGTGGTCAGTACACTTATAAAACAGATCAAAATCAATCACTTGGTGAGCTTAAATCCTCAAGTATTTTTTTAAATGAAAATGGTACTGTTGGACATATTGCACAAATAGATTTTGCATTGCAAAACCAAATTGATAAAAAAGGAGATGTGACTTTTAAATCTCCTCTTCAAGACTTACTTCAAGCCGTTTAGGCTTGAAGTAATTTTTGTGTATAATATCTTAAAATTTCACTTTGACTAGGAAAAAATATATGAAGAAAATAATCTTTTTTATACTCTCACTTTCACTAACGATAACACTCTCTTATGCAGAAGATTGGAAAGCAACATCCCTTATTGGTTTTGAAGGCGGAGCTGGAACGATATCTGGTAGTGGCCAAGTATTAGAAAAAACAGACCCTTTTGGATTTGCAGGTTTTAAAATTGGTGCACAATCAAAACATTATAGAGTTTATTTAAGTGCTAAATATTATGAAATCAATGGGTATGATACTGCTAATTCTTTTGGTGGAGAGCTTCAGTATTTAATTAATTTATCTGAAAATACTAATTTTTTTATGGGTGTTAACGCAGGTAGAATGAATCTTAAATTTGATTCCCCCGAAGGGGCTCGTAGTTTTGACACTCCATATTATGGTTTTGACTTAGGTGCCAACTTTAATATCACTGATTCATTAGGTTTTGAAGCAGGAACCCGTTTTATTACACTAACAACTGAAAATACACAACAAAGTGTAACCTATAAATTATCAAATATGGTAAATATGTATATGAGTCTTATTTTTAAATTTACAATGGAATAAAAGTTATTCTACTTTTATTCTAGTTACTTACTGTTTACGTCTTTTCATCTCTTCATCTCGTTTTTGATTCCATAATTTTGACAATTTTTCATGTGTTACATTGTCACTTGAATTATCTAACTCTTGTAACGAACGTGACTTTTTAGCACTCTTTTTTTGAAATACTACTCCTGAAGGAGATAATTCGTTAGATTCTATTTTTGCATAATCAAAATTTTTACTTTTACTGTTATATCGTAAAATAGTACCATCATCACTCTCAATCCAGTGAAGGTACTCATCACCTTTTAACTGTCCAGTAAATTGTGTACCATCATTTTGTGTATAAACTCTTTTTCCATGAAATGCCGGAGCACTGTAAAGTGTACTTATCATGATAGAAGTTACTAACAATAATTTTAACATTTAGAATCCTTTTTAAGTTACTTAACACTATTATATAGAAAAAAAAGAAACTATAAACAAACTACACTCTTCATAAATCTTATCTAAAAAATTTCAACTACAATATGTTAGAATAGTGAAAATACTATACTAGGTTATGTTCATGAAACTCCAAACTATTAAAAGTAAACTTTCCATCCTATTTATTATATCTCTCATAGGTATTGCTACCGTGACTTTTTCCGCTTATTTTATTGCTCAAAATGAGATTAAAGCAATTATGAAAGCTGATATTTCCACTGCTGCAGACATCTTAGAAAAATCTATTAGCTATGTTATTGAAAAAGATCCCAAGGCTTATTCGGCTAAAGATTTTCAAAAAAGCATTAATGCTATAAAAATTGGAAAGTCTGGTTATGTGTATGTCCTAGATACTAAAGGAACCTTTGTTGTTCATTATAAAAAACAGGGAAAAAACTATGCAGGAAAAGGTTATATTGACTATATTCGTTCTCACAAAAAAGCCGGCATACATGAATACGTTTCAGCAACTTCAGGTCAAGAAAAAATTGCAGCGTATCGGTATATAAAAGAGTGGGATATGTGGGTAGTTCCCGGTGTTAACAAAGCAGATTACTTTGAAGCATTTAATGCTAACTTTTTAAAATGGGTTTTACTTGCCTCTGCCATTGCTGTTTTAATACTACTCATTCTTGGTACACTCGTAAGAAACTCTATTTTGTTCCCTATTAACAAACTAATTAATGTATCAAAAGACCTTAGTTCAGGCGAACCTGATTTAAATAAAAGATTACAGATTTCAGGTCACTCTGAAATGTCTGATGCGGCTACTAATATTGATGAATTTATTGATAAAATTCAAGACCTTGTAAATCATTCTAAAGAGGGAGCAAACTCCACGTCTACCTTATCCGAAGACCTTTTAAGTGATAATAGTACAATGATTCAACTACTAGACAAACAACATACACTTACTGATCAATCTAACCAATTAGTTGTTGAGATCAGCTCATCACTTGAAGATGGAGAGAGTGCTTCTTTAGCCACTGCTGAAGATTTAAATGCTACTTCAGAAGAGCTTACTAAAATGATTGCGAACTTAGACACTATTATTTCAGGAATTACGGATGCTCATAGTTCACAAGAAGAGATGTCAAATAACTTACAGCAACTTAGTATTAATACCAATGAGATTAAATCCGTATTGAGTTCTATTAGTGACATTGCCGATCAAACCAACTTACTCGCACTTAATGCTGCCATTGAAGCCGCTCGTGCGGGTGAACATGGTCGTGGATTTGCTGTTGTTGCTGACGAAGTTAGAAAGCTTGCTGAACATACTCAAAAATCACTTTCTGAAATTGGAATGGCAATTAACACCATAGTACAATCTGTTGATGATGCCAGTTCACAAATGAGAGATAACTCTCAACATATGACACATATGAATGAGTTAAGTCATGATATACATAACCAAACGCAAGCGACTCAAGAATCAATGACCAACACTATGTCTTATGCTCAAAAATCTGCTCAAGTAGCCACTATTATTGCGGTAAAAACTAAAAAACTTCTTACTAATATGGAAAATGTCACCACACTTTCTACTCAAAATAGAGATAGCATCTACCAAGCCAATGATAAAATTGCTAACATCACTTCAACTTCAAAAGAGTTAAATGATCAATTGGATTCTTTTAAAAGCTAATTACTAAATGTCGCTTCCATAACATTGGAGCGAACTGAAATGTTATTGATTGTAATCCCTGTACTATCTCCACTATAACTTTTAGATGATGGTAATGTATCATTATTAAAAGCTGCAACATTACCTGAAAAATATAAATTATTATCGTGTCCAATAGCTCGTGATGATTTATCTAAAACAGCATTCGCGGCTTCTTCTAAATCAACACCTTTATGGGTTTTATCGCCTTGCACATCGTTATTATCAAATTTTTCTCGAATTACAGACTCATCAATATGCCATACTGCCAGGCCACCTTGAAATCCTAAACTATCATTTCGAGTTAACATGAAAAGCCCTTTATCATATCCTTCATTGGCTCTATTCTCCACTAAAAAATATTCATTACTTGTAATGGGAAGTTTAATAATATTAAAATTATTTAATCCTGTTCCATTTAGAACTTTTACATCATCTTTACTGCTCACAACTTCCGCATCAATCCAACGATTTTTAATTTTAGAGTAAGCGCAAAAATGTGTGGGGGTATTACCAGGTAATGATTGAAGTTCACTTAGGCTTTCGTTAGCCCATGTTCCTCCACCCATTAAGCCGAAATAACCAATACCAGCAGAACGTCCCAATGTATCATATAGATCAGGAAGATCAAAAACAACATGTCCTAATTCATGAGCAATAATTCCAATCGTTGCATCATGACTTGTAGTTCCACTCCCATGTCGCTCTCCAAAAACACCATAATTTCCAGAATTTTTACAGCCCATTAATGTTACACCATCTAATAGTGGGATATTTTCACTATCGACACAGCTTTCATGTGCCCAAATACTATTAGATCCAAAACTACTTCCATAAGCATCCTCTTCACCTGCTAAAATAAACATTAATACTAGTTCATTAGGAGTAATATGTCCATCTCCATTAGTGTCATACTCAGAATAATCAATGTCTTTATTAGTAATAATTAAGGCATCTTTTAAATCACTATGTACCTGAGAACTCGCTTCTGAATTAGGATGATTTTTGGTTAAAAAGACAGAAATAGCACCATCATTTTGTGTTGATGCACGCTCATTAGCTTGTAAAAAAGAAAATTTTGAGAGACTTGTTTCATCAAAATAGTGATTAAGTTGATGTTTATTATCACCAAATATTCTTTCTACCCATGAACTTTCAGAAGATATAAATTGTTGGTTTTCATAATTGACTAAAACGAGTAACATAGGACGTTGTTCCTCCGTTATTGGAGGAGCTGGCGTTGTGCCTTCTTCTTCATCAACTGGAGTGTTACCACATCCAATAATATTTATCATGATAGAGATTAAAAGTAAAAGTTTCATTATATTTTTCATATTTTTTCCTCAATGTTATACACTTTGATACTCAATTATACTTCCTATTTATTAACAAAAAAGTATGGAGTGGTTATAATTGCAAAAATTTTTAGGAATAACATTATCATGATAACATTTAGCGACCTATTACTTAAACTTCAACAATTTTGGAAAGATCAAGGATGTAATATTGTTCAACCCTACGATATTGCAGCAGGTGCTGGAACTTTTCACCCAGCTACTTTTTTACGTTCACTTGATTCTAAACCGTGGTCAGTTGCTTACGTGGCACCATCACGTCGTCCTACCGATGGTCGTTATGGTGAAAATCCAAATCGTCTTGGAAGTTATTACCAATTTCAAGCGTTAATCAAACCTTCACCTGACAATATTCAAGAACTTTATCTTAAAAGTTTAGAATATTTAGGACTTGATTTATCACAACATGATATTAGATTTGTAGAAGATAATTGGGAATCTCCAACTCTTGGTGCATGGGGTCTTGGTTGGGAAGTATGGTTAAATGGTATGGAAGTCACACAATTTACATACTTTCAACAAGTCGGTGGTATTGCATGTGATCCTGTAGCGGTTGAAATTACTTACGGGACAGAGCGTTTAGCAATGTACCTTCAAGGTGTTGATAATATCTTTGACATCGTATGGAATGAAAATGAGCATGGTAAAACACTTTACAGAGATATTCATAAAGAGAGTGAAATTCAGTTTTCAAAATATAATTTTGAAATTGCTGATGTTGAAATGTTATTTTCTGATTTCGACGCTAAATCAAAAGAGTGTAAACGTGCTTTAGAAGCTCAACTTCCTCTTCCAGCTTATGACTTATGTATGGCTGCATCAAATACTTTTAACGTACTTGATGCACGAAAAGCCATTTCACAAACGGAACGTGCTAACTATATTTTACAAATTCGCGACCTATCAAAAGCGTGTGCAGAGCTCTACAAAGCTCAAGAAGAAGAGCGCAATGCCCGTGTAATAGCATAAACTGCTATTACAAACACTCTTTTCTTTAATTTTACTTTTTTATAACCTTTTGAAACATTCTTTCAATGTGATTAATTTTTAAGCACACATCTCTCACTATTCTTAACTATCTTTCGTTATACTGCACCTAATTAAATTTCGTAAGGATTATATATGGGTAAATTTGTAAACAACACTGAAGAGTTTTTTAAATTTTGTGAAGATAACGATGTTCAATTTGTGGACTTTCGTTTTACAGACATCAAGGGAGCTTGGCACCATATCTCTTACCGCATGAGCGCTGTTAAAGCAGAGAGTTTAGAAAATGGTCTTCCTTTTGATGGTTCATCTATCGAAGCATGGCAACCAATTAACAAATCTGATATGCTTCTTAAACCAGAAGTAGGAACTGCATTTTTAGATCCATTTACTGCTGATCCAACTATCATTGTATTTTGTGATGTTTATGACATTTACAAAAATGAATTATATGAGCGTTGTCCACGTTCAATTGCTAAAAAAACACTTAAATATGCTGATGAAATTGGTATCGCTGATACTGCTTACTTTGGTCCAGAAAATGAATTTTTCATGTTTGACAGTGTAACTTTTGTTGATAACATCAATGAAGCAGGTTACAAAGTTGATACTGAAGAGGGTGAGTGGAATTCAAACAATCCATATCCTGAAATGTACAACACAGGTCACCGTCCAGGAACTAAGGGTGGTTACTTCCCAGTTGCTCCAACAGATTCTGCTGTAGATATTCGTGCTGAAATGATGCAAGTTCTTGAGCAAGTTGGACTAGAAGTTGTTCTTGGTCATCATGAAGTAGCTCAAGGTCAACATGAACTTGGTATTGTTTTCTCTGACATTATCGGTGCTGCTGATAATGTTCAAAAATATAAATACGTTGTTAAAATGGTGGCACACCTTAACGGTAAAACTGCTACATTTATGCCAAAACCACTTTATGGTGATAATGGTAATGGTATGCACGTTCATCAATCACTTTGGAAAGATGGTAAAAACCTTTTCTATAAGCCAGGTGCTTATGCAAACCTTTCTGATATGGCAGTTAACTATGCAGGTGGTATTTTTAAACATGCTGCTGCTGTTTCAGCATTTACAAATCCTACTACAAATTCGTACAAACGTCTTTTACCAGGATTTGAAGCGCCTTCAATTTTAACGTACTCAAGTCAAAATCGTTCAGCTGCATGTCGTATTCCATACGGTGCGGGTGAAATGGCAACACGTATTGAAATGCGTTTTCCAGATTCAACGGCTTGTCCTTACTTAGCGTTTGCTGTAATGATGATGGCTGGACTTGATGGAATTAAAGATAAAACTGTTCCTGTTGGTCCAATGGATGAAGATTTATTTGAATTAAGTCTTGATGAAATTCGTGACAAAAATATTCCTCAAATGCCTCACACATTACGTGAAGCACTTGAAGGTCTTATTGGTGATAACGATTTCTTAAAACCAGTATTTACTGACGAATTCCTTTCAGCATATCAACATTACCGTTTCGAACGTGATGTTTTTCCTGATGAAGGTCGTCCAACTGCTTATGAGTTTAAAACTACGTACCAGTGCTAATTTAAAAACTTATCTATAGAGTCTTCTTCTATAGATAAGAATACTTCTTTTCTTTTCATTTTTTAACCCTTATTAAAGCTACTTTACAATATTCTAGATTATACACAAACTAACTATTTGGTGACAATTTATGATACATAATCAAACAATACATAAACTTATAAGTGAACTTTTACTTGACATTGAACAAGAAGAAAAAGAAGATTGTGTTCTTTTAGAATTCACATCTAAACCAGAGATATATGAACTTTTTGAAAAATCTTTAAATGACAGCAATGAAGAAATATTTAATCGCTATCAAAATATGGCACATCAACAATATCAAAATGGTGTTGCCTACTCACAAATTTCACATTTTTTTGACCTTTTTAGCACACAATTAATTAATAAAGCTGCAGTAATAGTTGATGATACTAAGCTTATTGAACGTATTAATATTATTTCTAAAATTGTTACTCATGCTACCGCTAAAGGTTATTTGCTCGAACTCATAAACAATGATATTCCTGCCCTAAAAGCTCAGTTAAGTAAATATGTTGCTATTCGACATATAAATGCACATCTTCATTGGATTAAACAAATTATTTACGATATTGAAAATAGTGCTATCGCCCCTTCCGTAGAGCTAAATCCACAAAAATGTCATTTTGGACTTTGGTTAGCAACAGGTGAAATATCAAACTTTTTTACCACACACGAAATTGAAGAGTTTCACACTATGCATCAAAATATTCACAATAGTGGTAAAAGTATTTATTACCATCTTAAAAAAGAAAACTATCATCAAGTTTTGGTTGATTATCTCTTTTTAGCCAGAATTTCTATCAATTTAGTGAGTCGGTTGAATATTAAAATCACCCATCAACTTCTACTTAAAAAAGCAGAAACTGATCCCCTCACAAAACTTAAAAATCGTCACTCTCTAGAACCTATTTTAGAAGAAACCTTAGCTCTGTTTCGTAAAGAAAATGTAGTTTTTTCTCTTGCCATGTTAGATATTGATTACTTTAAAAAAATCAATGACAACTTCGGTCATCAAGTTGGGGATGATGTTCTTGTTGAAATTGCAACACTAGTAAAAAATAATCTTAGAAGTAGTGATATTGTTTTCAGGTATGGAGGAGAAGAATTTCTAATTGTTTTTCAAAGTTGTCATCTTGATAGTGCAACTACTGTATGTGAAAAATTACGCTACATTATTGAACACTACCAATTTGAAGAACCACTTCAAAATCACCCTATTACAGTAAGTATTGGTCTTACTGCCGTTGAGGATAAAAATATTACAGCACAGTCTATTATTGAAGAAGCTGATGCGAACCTTTACAAAGCAAAAGAGCAAGGTCGTAACCGTATAATTTTTTAGTTTTTTAGCTATAATTCGCTAATTAAAAGTAGATAGGTTAACTTTACTTTTATAATTCGAGTTACCAGTTAAAAGGATTTTTATTATGAATCACATTCAAGCGGGAAAATACCGTCCCTACCCTCAAATAGAGTTGCCAAATCGAAAATGGCCATCACAAACAATCACATCATCACCCATTTGGTGTAGTGTTGATTTACGTGATGGAAACCAAGCACTAATTACTCCTATGAATCTTGAACAAAAACTCGAACTATTTAACCTATTGCTGACCCTTGGATTTAAAGATATTGAAGTAGGATTCCCTTCCGCATCAAAAGTTGAATTCGACTTTTTACGTAAGCTTGTAAATGACAATCTTATTCCAGATGATGTTACTGTTCAAGTTTTAGTACAAGCACGTGAACATTTAATTCAAAAGACATTTGAATCACTACAAGGTGTCAAAAAAGCTACCGTTCACCTTTATAATTCAACGTCAGTAGCGCAAAGAAAAATTGTTTTCAAAAAAACACAAGATGAAATTATTGCTCTTGCTGTTGAAGGTGTTGATTTAGTCAAAAAATATGAAGTGCAGTTTTTAGAAGAAAATCCTCAAAGTACTATATTTTTAGAGTACTCACCGGAAAGTTTTACTGGAACAGAGTTAGAATTTTCTGCAAAAATTTCTAATGCAGTCACAGCGAGATGGGGAATTTCAAAAGATAGAAAGGTAATTATTAACCTTCCTGCTACTGTTGAAATGGCAACACCTAATATTTATGCGGACCAGATTGAATGGATGGCTAATCATTTAGATAATCGTGAGCACGTTCTTATCTCTACACATACTCATAACGATAGAGGAACTTCTATTGCAGCGACAGAACTTGCACTTTTAGCAGGTGCTGACCGTGTTGAAGGAACACTATTAAGTAATGGAGAGAGAACAGGTAATGTTGATATTATTACCCTCGCTTTAAATATGACAACACAAGGTATAGATTCAACTCTTAACTTCTCAGATATTGACCATGTTTTAAATGTAGTTGAGCGTTGTACTAATATAGACACCCACTGTCGTCATCCTTATGTTGGTGAATTAGTTTATACAGCATTTTCAGGTTCACATCAAGATGCAATTAACAAAGGTCTTGCGTACCAAAGAGCTAAAAACGACCCTGAAAATGATAATAGTGAAGACAATCTTTGGGAAGTTCCCTATCTTCCTATTGATCCTGAAGATGTTGGTCGTAGCTATGAAGGTATTATTCGTATTAATTCACAATCAGGTAAAGGGGGCGTTGCTTATTTACTTGAAGAGAAGTATGGTTATCATCTTCCAAAAGCGATGCATCCTGAAGTAGGTCGTCTTGTTCAATCTATTACCGATACAGAAGGTCGTGAACTTGAAGTTACCGAGATAAAAGATATATTTGAAAAAAATTATTTTACTCCTACCTCACATATTGAATTTGTAGATTTTGCCGTAAAAAGTACTACAAGTAAAGATAACAATGTCTGGTGTGAACTGACTTACAAATATAATGGAACAGTTATTAAAGCTCAGGGGAATGGAAATGGTCCTATCGATGCGTGTAAAAATGCCTTAGACAGTGATTATCCAAACCACTTTACACTTCGTTCTTATTCAGAACATTCTTGTGGTGAGAAGTCATCGGCTCGGGCTATTGCTTATATTCAAATTGAAGATGAAAAGAGCTTAGAGTCTCACTTTGGAGTTGGAAGTGATACTGATATCTCATTAGCGTCAATTAAGGCACTTTTTAGTGCTTTAAACAGAACATTTAACTAAATACTTTTCTATTATGCTTTTTAGTGACTACCTTAAATCGTGTCGCTTAAAATATAACTTTACACAAGAGGAGCTTGTCTCCTCGTTATACACTTATCATGATAACTTCTCAAAACTCGATGTTACTACCTATAGTCGTTGGGAACGTGGAGTCACACAACCTAGCTCTGATAAAAAAATAGATATTATTAACTTTTACCAAACACTTTGTAGCGAAGTTTTTCCCTGTTTTAGTCATATGAAAAAAGAAGATATTGAAGATGAATTATGTCGAGTAAGTATCGCTAATCTTTTAGGTAAAAGTAAATCACTTATTTTAAATTTTCCCTCAGTAATGATGGAAGTTGATGATATGAAAATATTCCCTGTAACGCAAAGTGATGATTTAGATAAAATTTTAAAAATGGCCTATACTTTAGATAAAGAACTCAGTAATAACTTTTCCCCCTTACAAGAGAAACATTATAAACAGTGGGCTCAAAATCCTAATAACTTCTTTTTAATTACAGAATTTCAAAATCAATTTTTTGGAATGTTTTTTACCATTAGACTTAAAGAGTCCATTTTTAACAAACTACTAAACTTTAAGATGAGTGAAGATGAAATCACTGAAAATGATTTTGCAGACTTCAATGAAATTGGATGTAATTATATACTCTCATTTTTTGCTTACAACGACAAAGCCGCAACGCTATTAATTTTACGTTACTACGCGCATCTTATTTCACATCAAGAATTTATCTCCGAAGTAGGTGTTTTAACCATTCTAGAAGACGCTCGAAAAATGATTGATAAACTTCATCTCAAACATTATAAAACTGATGAAGTAACACAAGGTACGCTTACTTCTCATAGGGCTTCTTTAGAAGAGGTTCTTATTAGTGAGTCTGTTTTAAAAGTAATCTTTTCAAAAGAGGAAAAGTGCTCTTAGTAAAAAACTAACACTCACTAAAAAATTAGTTTATCGTCTGCTTCATCATCACGATTTTGAGTTGTTGAAGGTGGTTTTGACACCTCTGTGAAGTACTCTTTTTTTCCATTTATTATCACTTCAGTGACCCCTTCAGGTTTCTTAAAATGTCGTTGAACCTGAGGATAAATCTTTAGCACTTGCTTATAATAATAGCGAAAAGCAGGACCCGCTACGCGTCCTCCTGTCTCGAACTTACGCATAGGGGTATTATCATCATTACCAAACCATACAATAGTTTCAATGCTGGGAGAGTACCCTGCAAACCATGCATCTATAGATTTATTTGTTGTTCCTGTTTTACCTGCTAATTCAATACCTTTTACACGTACTTTTCTACCTGTTCCATGTTCTACAACATCATGCAATATTGTTGTCATTAAGTAGCTCTGTTCAGGAGAGGTAATATATCGTTTCCTATTATCAAATTCCCAAATAGAGCTGCCCTGTTCTATTTTAGTAATTAAAAGAGGCTCACTTTGTATACCACCTGAAGCAAATGACGTGTAGTATTGCGCTAATTTTAAAGGTGATAATGAGATAGAGCCCAGTGAAAGTGATAAGTTTTTAGGTAAATTTTTAATACCATAACTTGAAAGTTCACCTAGCATTTGTGACAAACCAATTTCAGTTACCAAATTAATAGTCGCAAGATTTCTAGAATGAATCAGTGCTTCACGAAGAGTCATTAATCCTTCATAATCTTTTTCATAATTTTTAGGTTGCCATGTCATCGCTTTACCTGCACGTTTGTACTTATACGTTCGTGCCATATCAACAAGTTGTGACGCAGGAGAATATCCTAAGTCCAAAGCAACTTGATAAATAAAGGGTTTAAATGCTGAACCCGGTTGACGTTGTCCTTGTGTAGCTCTATTATAAGAACTTTGTTTATAATTAACGCCACCCACTAAAGCTAAAATATGTCCATTTTTAGGATTGATACTTACTAATGCTCCATTTAAATTCTTTATTTGGGAAGCATTTAAGTCTGTACCACGACTAGCACGTTTAACCGCTAAATTATGGGCATAAGTGACACCTTCACGTGCTGCTTTTTGAAGTTTCAAGTCAATTGTAGTATAAATTTTATACCCACCACTACGAATATCATCTAAATTTTCTTCAAAAAGATTAGGAAGTTGACGTAGTACTTCATCAGCAATATAGGGTGCTCTATTTTGTGATAACGTATCATTAAAAACTTCAGGTTTTTCTGCTAAAGCACTCTCATAATCTTTTTTATCTATCCAACCTAAAATATACATTCTGTTAATAACACGATTTGCTCGGCCCATACAGAGTTCATAATTTTTAGTGGGTGCATAAAAACTTGGAGCTTTTGGAAGTCCAACTAATATTGCCATCTCTTTGAGTGTTAGCTCATCCAACGGTTTTCGGAAATAACCTTCTGAAGCCGTTTTAACACCATAATAACCGTGACCTAAATAGACCTCATTTAAATAACGTTCTAAAATTTCTTCTTTAGTTAATTCCATCTCAATTTTTAAAGAATAAATAACCTCTTTCAATTTTCGAGAAATTTTCTTTTCACGTGTTAAAAGTGTATTTTTCACCAGTTGTTGCGTTAGTGTACTCGCACCCTCAACTATTTTTTGCGCTTTTATATCTTTAATAATTGCTCTAAATATAGCATCGACATTAATACCAGGATGTTCAAAAAATGAAGTATCTTCAATGGCTAAAAGTGCTTCAATTAAATGAGGTGGAATTTCATTTATAGTAGCGTAATAACGATGTTCTTTTAAAAAAATATTAGAAATTTTATCGCCATGTTTATCATAAATTTGAGTAGTTAAACGAGGCTTATAATTAATAAGTTTTTGTGTTTCATCACCATACTCTTTTATAAAAAAAATAACCACACCTAGTGGTATTGTAAAGAGCAAAAAAAGTAAAAATAGTAATAGTTTTTTTATCATTTTAAAATTATTTCCTGAACTCTCTATTTAAAAAATTAGCTTCTATAAGACTTTTCGTGTACACACTATTTGGGTTTTTAAGAACACTTTTCATTGAACCGTACTCTACAATCTCACCCTCTTTTATTACCGCTATTGTATCACATAAGGCTTCAGCACTTGCCATATCATGTGTTACAAAAAGCATTTTAAAATCTAATTCTTTTTGCAATGTCGTAAGTAAATTAATAATATTTTCTCGTGTTTGAGGGTCAAGTGCTGTTGTGGGTTCATCAAGTAAAAGTAGTTTTGGAGTAGTACTTAAAGCAATGGCAATTACTACCCGTTGTAGTTGTCCTCCTGATAGTTCAGGAGGGTGTCGATGCATTAACTCTGCATTCAAATCTACGAGTTTAAAAAGCGTTTCAATTTCACTAAGTTCCATTGCTCTATTATGAATAAAAAATTGTTTTTTTATTCTTGTTAGTGGTGATAATGCTGTAAAAGGATTTTGTGGAACAAAGCCAATACTATCTTTCAACTCAAAATCAGCACTATAATCTAATTCTGATGTCATTGATAATGGTAACATTCCAAGCAGTGCTTTAAGAGTTAAACTTTTTCCACTACCACTTTGACCTACCAACGCCAGTGCCGATTTTATTTCAAAATTAATATCTACCAAACACTTTTTTTGTAATATCACTTTTAATTTTCTAATTGTCACCTCGCGACCTCTTCTGCAGGGCATAATAAAAGTTCTTTTATTTTCTTCGTGACAAAATCAAGCTCATTTGTACTCACATTTAAACGTGCAATAACCCTAATAATTGCTTTATCTACAGTGGGTTGTCGAATAGCTCCTACATGGTAGCCCAATTCTTTTAGTTCATTTTGTATCATGATAACTTTATTATTATCTCCTACAACAATAGGAACTATTAATCCTGCAACCTTAATATCTAGGTTTTGATAAACAATATCTTGATGAGAAACGATATTTTGTTTTATTTTTTCACTATGTTCAATAATATATTTTAGAGACTCATGCCCCATGATAGTGTCAAATAGTGATGGTGCAGTAGCATATATGATTGGTTTTGCACGGTTTATTAAGAAATCTATAATATGTGACGATGCTAAAATATAAGCACCAAAACTTCCATACGCTTTTCCTAATGTCCCCATTTTAATATGATTAGGTTTAATAGTAATATCATGATAATCATACGCACCCATCAAATGTGCTCCAATAACTCCACTACTATGCGCTTCATCAATGATTAATAGTGCTTCAAACTCATCTGCTATCTCAATTATCTCTTTGTCAAGTAAATCGGCATCCATAGAATAAATACCTTCTACAGCAACAATATTACGTCGTGATGTTGATTTTTGAAGTCCATACCGAAGTGCTTGTGGGTCATTATGTTTAAATATCACAACATCTGCATCTAAATATTTAGTTGCTAACATTCCAGAAGCATGGTATTTTTCATCAATAAAAAGAGTATCACCACGTCGTACTAAGGCTTCTATTAAAGCAATATTTGCATTAAAACCACTTCCTAAAATTACGCCCTCTTCAAAACCATTCACACGACATAACTCTTGTTCAAATGCATAATGGGCTTCGTGGTAGCCATTAACCAACATTGAAGCCATAGGTGCATGAGGATGAGTTTGAGAATAACATTCATACGCTGCTATACTCTTTTGACGTACTTCAGCGTTTTGTGCTAATCCTAAATAATCATTTGAAGCACAATCAATTAAGTCATTATTACGAAGATGTCGTTCACGATATCTTCCTGATCTTTTAAGTGCTTTTAGTTCGTTATTATAGTAGTTTATAGTGTTCTTCATTATGGTATGATTATATCTTTAAAACACCGTAACAAGGCTTAAAATGAGTAATAAAAATGGTCTAAAAGAGATTGTAAAAGATGTTCAATCTACCTTTGATGATGTGGCTCTTCGATACGATACTATTAAATTTTTTAAAATAAGTGCTGCACATATTGTGTCTATAATTAATCCAATACAAGCACACAAAATTTTAGATGTTGCAACAGGTACGGGTAATGTTGTCATAGAATGTGCAAAAGCCTTACCAAATGTGCAGTTTGATGCTATAGATATCTCAAAAGGGATGATAGAAGTTGCCAAACAAAAAAGTGAATCTTTAAGTAATATTTCCTTTTTTATTCAAGATATTGAAAAACTCAATATGAATAAAAAGTATAATATTATCACCTGTTCATATGCACTTTTTTTTCTGCCCAATCCAATAGATACTCTTAAAATTTTATATACTCATCTTGAAAAAAATGGCAAACTTATTTTCACTTCATTTGTACCTGAAGCTTTTGAACCTTCCAAAAGTATCCTCTTAAAACTCATAAAATCATACGGTATTGAAACCTATGAAAAAAGTAATGATGCTGACAAATGGCAAGAGTTACAAACTTATCATGATATAAAATATTTATGTCAAAAAGCAGAGATAACAAGTTTTGAAATGAGTACTAAAGAGATTGGTTATCCGATGAATTTAAATGCTTGGTGGGACTTAAATAATGATGCTGGTTTTAGAGGGATGTTAATGCAATTATCTCACGAAGATTATGAAGCATTAAAAATAAAATATTATGAAGAGATGAAAAAACATCTAGACTCAAATAATGAGATAAAACTTGTAACCGATACCCATTTTTGTGTGATTACAAAAGTTTAAAATGCTCTTGTACTTTTTTAGGAAGTGATTTTAAAACAAGCTCATAAGAGTGATCAACCAACTCTTGTGTTAAGCTATCAGGAATATCACTTTGCTCTAACGTTAGGGTATTCCAATGTTTTTTATTCATATGGTACCCTGCCCTAACCCCTTCAAATAAAGAGCGTAATTCCAAAGAATAAATGGGGTCACACTTTAAATTCACTTCAAGTGGTGATGAATCACTAGTCAGTGCAAACATCTTTTTTTCAATGCGATAAACACGTGTTTTTTTATCAAAAGGGTAATCAAAAGTGACCCCTTTTTTTGAGAGGATGTAATTATCTAAGGTTTTGAAGTTCACTATTAAGTTTCCAATCTTCATCAGCTTCAGTTTTTAAAACAATGTTATAACTCATCTAAATTAATTCCATATTTTAAAGCACTCTCTTCTAAAGAGATAATTTTTGATTCTTTACGCTCTTTAACAGTTTTGTATATTTCAATATGCTCCATTAAATCATACGCTTCTTTAAGACGTTCATACTCATCTATAGAAAGTACCACTGCTTCAAGTTTGTTATTTTTTGAGATTGCAAAACGCTCTTTAGTATGATTCATAATCTCTTTAAGCACCCTAGAAAATCCTCGTGCAACATCACTTACCGATATTATTTCATCTCGTGTATATGAAACCATAACAGCTCCTTTTATGTATTATAACATGCGAACTATTAAGTCAAATAATACAACTGATTACTTCTTATTTAGCTCATACATATTTATTAATATCTTTCTTAATAGCTTTTAATGGAAAATATAAATTTATAATAATAAAAATAAATACACTTCCAATAAATAGTAATATTATTGAGTATATTATAGAATCCAAAAAAGTTGAAATTATATAAATTCCGATACCTAAATACAAAATCATTACTATTTCATAAATGAATAAAGAAAATAACAAATCTCCATTCTTGCTAATATAAGAATCACAAACTGGACATTTAAAACAATTTTTCTTCTGCTGAGCAAATAAAAGCCATTTATAGTCAACGACTTTACTTTTACAGTTGGGACATTTTCTTAATAACTCCATAGTTACTTCAAATACCCTCTAAACGCTTCAATAGTAAGTCCCATCGCACAGTTTTCGTATCCGTGAACTTCTTTGATATAACTTTTACAAAACCCTTCAACCATACACGCACCGGCTTTTCCACGCCAATCACCTGAAGTTAAATAACGTTCTAAGTCATCCATGTCAAATTTCTCAAAAAGATAGTCTGTAGAGGAGATATCAATAATTTCGATTTTTGGAGTTTTGTAAATTAAGCAGGTCACAATGGAAGTGATTTTCCCACTTTGTGTCATTAAAATATTTCGGGCATCATCAACACATTTTGCTTTACGAAGAATTTTATCTTCAGAAGTGACTACTGTATCTGCAACCAACAGTGGATAATCATCACAACCAAAAGCTTTATAGTTAGCTTCAAATTTACCCCGTGTGGCTTGATACACGAAGTTTTTAGCCGAACTTGCTATGATTTGTTCTTCGTCAAAGTCAACAGATTCTTGAATAAATGGGATATTTTCATTTTGGAGTAACATCGCCCGAGTTGAAGAACTCGAAGCTAGTCGTATTTTTTGGGTTAGTTTTTTTATCATGATAGAAGTTTACTATAAAATTCTTAGTGAGAGTATCGTAACATTACACCCATATAAATAGCAATAACACCTAATACAATATTAAGAGGAACCATATATTTACCAATAGGCTCAAGTGATTTTTTAGCACTAAGCACATCATTAGTATTTAATGCTTTTTGAGCTTTGTTACGAAACCACACCATAGCACCGAAGTTCATTGCCATCACCATCCAAATCACCTCTTTAACATGAACAAGGTTATACATCTGCATAGCTACTTCAGAAATTACATTTCCGTTAGCATCTACAGCCGCTGCTCTAAAACCCCAACCTACTGCCATTAAAATAGCGGTAAAAATAAGTATCATGATAAAAGGGCTTACAATAACAAACAGACGTTTCAAGGCATGGGCAATTCGCTCTAAACGAAAAGCAGGATTTTCAACATGAGCAAAAGAGTGATGCGCAGCAAAACGCATCCCTATCATTCCACCAACCCATACTACAGCACTAATAACATGTAGAAAAACTATTATTTCGGTGTTATCCCAAAAAAAACTAGTCATCCAATCTTTCATGATTACAGATTCGCTTTAACAAACTCTAATGATGCAATTTTTGCTTCAGGAAGTTTCGATGCATCTTTACCACCCGCTTGTGCAAAGTCAGGACGACCACCGCCACCGCCACCTAATAGTGGAGCGATGTTTTTAATCCAATCACCCGCTTTAACAGAAGCATTTTTAACACCCGCAGCAATAATAACTTTGTCACCTTTAACTTGAAAAAGCATGGCAGCAAGAGATTCATTTTCATTTTTAAGTTCATCAATACGAGATTTCACATCACCCGCAGTAATCTCTTCAATAATAACAGTAACACCATTTACACTCTCTGCTGAAAGTTCTTCTTTAACTGCATTTTGAGCATCAACCACTTCGGCTTTAAGTGTTTTCACTTGCTCTTTAAGTCGTTCTACACCCAAAAGAATGTCACGATTTTTTACAGCATCTTCAGCTTGCTTAAGTGTGTGACGTTGTTGTTTGAAAAGTCGGTATGCCATATTTCCACATACTGCTTCAATACGACGAACTCCAGCACTAACACCACTCTCTTTAGTGATAATAAATGTTCCAATACTTGCCGTATTATCAACATGAGTTCCCCCACAAAATTCTACTGAAGCATCAGCAAAACTTACCACACGAACAACATCACCATACTTTTCACCAAACTGCGCTTTTGCACCTGATTTTTTAGCATCTTCAATAGAAAGTTCTTGTGTTACTCCCGCAATTCCATGAAGAATTTGGTAATTCACACGCTCTTCAATTTGAGCAATTTCATCTTCGCTTAATGCTTTTGGATGGGAAAAGTCAAAACGTAAACGTGTTGCTTCTACTAAAGAACCCGCTTGTGAAATATGATCACCTAAAATCTCAGAAAGTGTTGCATGTAACAAGTGTGTTGCACTATGGTGTTTCGTAATTTCATTACGAGAAACATCAACAACCGCTTCAAGAGTATCACCAACGGTGATTGTCTCTTTAACTTCAAGGTGTGATAAGTTTAAACCGTGAAACTTACGAGTATCGGTAATTTTCGCTTTTGACGTTAATTCACCACAATCTCCCGTTTGTCCACCTGATTCTGCATAAAAAGGTGTTTCTTCTAAAAGAACCCACCCTATTTGCTCACTTGAAAGCTCTTCAACACGGGTAAAATCTTCACTTAAAAGTGCTTGAATTTTTACTTGCATTGTCGTTTGAGTGTAACCTACAAAACTATTTTCACCAAAAACTTCTAATAGCTCTTTAAAATCACCCTCAACAGCAGCGTCTCCGCTACCTTTCCATGCTGCTTTTGCACGAGTACGTTGTTCAGTCATTAAGGTATCAAATTTAGCATTATCTAAAGCAATATTTTTTTCTTTTAACATATCTTCAGTTAAATCAAGTGGGAAACCAAAAGTATCGTAAAGTTTGAAAGCAACTTCACCACTAAAAATATCTTTTGTAGTTTTCATCTCTTCATTAAAAAGTTCAATTCCAGAAGCAATAGTTTTAAAGAAACGTTGTTCTTCTAACATAATTTGCTCTTTTACTGCAGCAGATTTTTGAATCAAGTAGGGATATTGTTCCCCCATAAGCTCAACAACCGTATCAACCACTTCAAACATAAACGGCTTAGTAAAACCAAGTAAGTATCCATGACGTACCGCACGACGTAAAATACGGCGAAGGACATAACCACGACCTTCATTTGAAAAGTTTGTTCCTTGTGCAAGTAAAAATAGTGCAGTTCTTACATGGTCTGCGATAACACGGTACGAAGCACCTGTTGCATAGTTATACTCTTTACCTATTAAAGTCTCCACTTTATTGATAATTGGCATAAATAAAGAAGAGCCATAATTACTTAAAGCCCCCTCTTTAATAGCGACAACACGTTCAAGTCCCATACCCGTATCAATTGAAGGTTTAGGAAGTGGTGTCATTGAACCATCTTTGTTTTTTTCATATTGCATAAAAACAAGATTCCAAATTTCTAAAAATCGGTCACCTTCACCACCTAAGTAATCTTCAGGACCTGAAAAGTTATCAGCACCTTGGTCATAAAAAATTTCAGAACAAGGACCACAAGCACCCGTATCACCCATTGACCAAAAGTTATCAGCGTCACCTAAACGCATAATTTTTTCAAGAGGAACATGTTTTTGCCATAGTTTTTCAGCTTCATCATCAGAATCATGAACCGTTACCCATAACTTCTCAACAGGAAGTTCTAACACTACAGTAATAAATTCCCATGCATTATCAATTGCTTCTTCTTTAAAGTAATCTCCAAAACTAAAGTTACCAAGCATCTCGAAAAAAGTATGGTGACGCGCAGTGTGTCCCACATTTTCAAGGTCATTATGTTTACCACCCGCACGAAGACAGGTTTGACATGATGTAGCACGAGGGTTCTCAGGACGAGGAACTTCACCCGTAAAAATAGATTTAAAAGGAACCATCCCTGCATTGTTAAAAAGGAGGGTTGCATCATCAGGAATAAGCGGTGCGCTTTCTATTCGTTGGTGATTTTTTGCTTCAAAAAATGATAAATATGCTTCTCTAACGTCCATAAGTCCTACTTTTCTATTGATATAAATTGGCGCGATTATAGCTAAAATCGAGTTAGAGAAATATTAGACTTCCAACATAACTCTTTATATAGTATATTTGTACAAATTAATAGTACTAAACATTCTTTTAAGTATATAACGTGTAAAATCCTTTATGAAGAATGTTGTAGCTAAAAAGAAATTTGGACAGAACTTTTTAAAAGATGAGTCCGTCTTACATGAAATCATCCAAGCGATGCCCACTTCCGATAGAGATATCGCAGAGATTGGGCCTGGCTTAGGTGATTTAACTAGATATTTAGTTAAAGTCAAAAGTGTTACTGCTTTTGAAGTCGATACCGATTTATGTAAACATTTGCAAAAAGAGTTTAACCACGAGATCACAACCAATTCACTTACACTTGAGTGTGGAGATGTACTTGAAAACTGGCAGAGTGAGCTTTTAGATAGAGATTATGATTTAGTGGCAAATTTGCCTTACTACATCGCAACTACTATTATATTAAAAGCCCTTGCTGATCCGAATTGTCATAACATTTTAGTTATGGTTCAAAAAGAAGTGGCGCTTAAATTTGCTGCAAATGTTAAAGAGAAAGTTTTTTCAGCCTTAGCTGTTATTACTCAAAGTTTAGGGCACGCTTCTATTGTTGTAGAAGTACCGCCAACTGCATTTGAGCCTCAACCAAAAGTTGACTCAGCAGTGCTTTTAATTCGAAAAAAAAGCTCTAGACTTGTTACTAATAGCGATAACAGCCAAAGCTGTAGTGAAGAGTTTGAACAAATGCTTCGTGTAGCATTTACCCAACCTCGGAAAACACTACTAAAAAATCTTTCTCAAAAATACAATAAATCGGACGTTTTAGAAATTTTCAAAACTTTGGATTTTTCACTAACTATTCGACCTCATGAAGTGTGCACAAAGGACTATCACCAACTCTATAAATCATTATAATTTACAAGGAGTTTGGATGCCAAATGAAACTACTGAGCCACAAAGCTCAAATACTACGCCTGCACCAAAGAGCAGCGAAACAACTGAAAAGACAACTCAAGAGACAGAAAAAACGAATAGTAATCCTAATCGTAATAACTCTAATAACCGTCAAAACAGTAATAACAAAAACCCAAACAGTAAACCTAATGGGAACAAACCAAACAACAATAAAAATGCTAACAACAAAAACAAAAATCGTCGTCGTAATGTACCAGCACCTGTTGATCCAGCACTTAAAGAATTTGTTGGTAAAAATCAAGACATGCATAAAAACCGTCTTAATCCTCATTACAAATTAAATCTTGCTTCAACAGACAAAGTTAAAATTACACCTCTTGGTGGTCTTGGTGAAATTGGTGGAAACATAACTGTTGTTGAAACTGAAAAAGAAGCATTTATTATCGATGTTGGAATGAGTTTTCCAGATGAAGATATGCACGGTGTTGATATTTTAGTTCCTGATTTTTCTTATCTTCGTGAAATAAAAAGTAAAATTGTTGCTGTTATTATTACACATGCCCATGAAGATCATATTGGTGCAATGCCATATCTTTACAAAGAGATGCAGTTTCCAATTTACGGGACACCTCTTCCTCTTGCAATGATTGGAAATAAATTTGATGAGCACCGTATTCGCGAGTTCAGAAAATATTTTAATCCAGTAGAAAAACGTCAAGTTTACAAAATAGGAAATGATTTTGAAATTGAGTGGATGCATATGACTCACTCTATTATTGATTCATCTTCACTGGCTATTACAACAAAAGCCGGTACTATTATTCATACAGGTGACTTTAAAATTGACCATACTCCTGTTGATGGCTATACAGCAGACTTACACCGTTTTGCTCACTATGGTGAAAAAGGTGTACTTTGTATGCTTTCTGATTCAACAAATTCATATAACGTTTTACCAACACCAAGTGAACTAGCTGTTGCACCTGCACTAGACCGTGTTTTTGCAAAAGCTGAAGGCCGTGTTATTTTATCAACATTCTCTTCTAATGTTCACCGTGTTTACCAAGCTATTCAATATGGTGTTAAATATGGTCGTAAGGTATGTGTCATTGGTCGTTCTATGGAACGTAACTTAGAAGTTACTATGCAGTACGATTATATTAAACTTCCTAAAAATATCTTTGTTGATGCAGATCAAGTATCTCGTATGAATGACAAAGAAGTATTAATTGTAACAACAGGGTCACAAGGTGAACCAAGTTCTGCACTTTTTAGAATGAGTATGGGTGAACATAGACATATTAAAATCAAACCAAATGATTTAATTGTTCTTTCTTCTCGTGCTATTCCAGGTAATGAAGGGGGAATTTCTGCAATGTTAAATCACCTTCAACGTGCAGGTGCTCATATTGCTATGGATAAAGACTTACACGTTTCAGGTCATGCAGGAATTGAAGAACAAAAACTTCTCCTACGTTTAACCAATCCTAAATTCTTTTTGCCTGTTCATGGTGAGTATAATCATATTATGCGTCATAAAGATACAGCAATTGCGTGTGGTGTTCCTGAACGTAATATTTTACTGATGACTGATGGTGACAGTGTTGAAATTTCTCCTAAATATATGAGAAGAACTAAAACTGTTAAAACAGGTAAAGTTTATATTGATAACCAAAATAATCACCAAATTGAAAATGACATTGTAATTGATCGTCAAAAACTTGCAAGTGATGGTATTGTTGTTATTGTGGCACAAGTTGCAGAAGCAGATTCAAAAATGATTAGTAAACCTCATGTTACAACATTTGGTTTAGTAGCCGACAAAAACGATAAAGCATTTGCAAAAGAGATGGAAGATATTTTAGAGCAATATTTATTAAATCTAAAACCAGGTCTAATTGAAAATACTCGTGCTTTAGAAAATGATTTACGTCAAGTTGTCCGTAAACATATTTACAGAAAAATGAAAAAATATCCACTTATTGTTCCACATATTTTAGTAATGTAGTCTTTTTAGACTACTTACTTCTTTACCCCTACATACGCCTCATTACAAAACCAACAATATACAATTAATTTTACTATTTTAACAAAACATCTTTATTTTACTTAACATCTTTAATACTCTATAATGTCACCATTACTTTATAACTTAAGGAGCTTTATGGCTTTTTCAAAAGAGAAACGTGCAGGAAGTATTAGTGGAATACTTTTTGTAGCTATTTTTGCAGCAGCAGCTACTATGATTTCAGACCTTCAAGCAGTCAGTGCATTAGGAATTTCACCACTTGTTGTTGGTATTGTAATGGGTATTTTTTATGCCAATACATTACATAACCAAATTCCTCGTGCTTGGGATAGTGGAATTACTTTTTCAGGTAAAAAGATTTTGCGTTTTGCTATTGTCTTTTATGGTTTTCGTATCACATTTCAACAGATTTCTGAAGTAGGAATGGATGGATTTTTAGTCTCTCTTATTATGCTAACTTCAACACTTATTATTGGTAGTTACTTAGGGATTAAAGTTTTTGGAATGGATAAAGACACTTCAATTTTAACTGCTTCTGGAGCATCTGTTTGTGGTGCAGCAGCAGTTTTAGCTACAGAACCTGTCTTAAAAGCTGAAGAGCATAAAACGGCTATTGCTGTCTCTATGGTCGTCCTTTTTGGAACAATTTCTATGTTTTTATACCCTGTTTTATATGCCGCGATTATTGAACCTGCAAGTGGATTTTTACACATGTCTCCACGCGAATTTGGTATTTACGTTGGAGGAACTATTCATGAAGTAGCTCAAGTAGTTGCGGTACCAGCCTCCGTTGCAGGTGCACCTGCTGAGATGGCGAACTCTGCTGTTATTGTAAAAATGACACGAGTTATCATGATAGCACCAATGTTAATTGTTTTAGGACTACTTCTATCTTACCAAGCTAAAAAAGATGGTAATGCATCTGACAAACTTAAACTCGCTATTCCATGGTTTGCGGTTTACTTTGTTGGTATGGCTGGATTTAATTCACTTCAATTAGTACCTGAAAATATCGTTATGACTATTAACCAAATTGATACTTTTTTACTTACCATGGCAATGACTGCTTTAGGAATGGGAACACGTTTTGCAAAATTTAAAGGTCTTGGATTAGCACCAGTTTACACAGCAGGAGCAATGTTTGTTTGGCTTGTTGTTGGTGGGTTTGTTATTACTAAACTTGTAGTTAGTGGTATATAATTTAAATAATTAACGTCTTCTATAACTTAACGACTCTAGGAGATGGTGCTTTTGTATCATCTCACTTTGTTCTAAGTCAGCAATTGTTCGCGCTACTTTTAACACTTTATTTATACTTCTAAAAGAGAGTGCAAAGCGTGATATTGCTTGTTCTAAAACTCCCGTAGCATCATCCTCAACAGTACAAAAATTTTCTAATTCTTTGTCATTTAAATGCCCATTCAAGCAGTTTTGTCCTCTTTGTTTAGCAAACATAAACGCTTCTAACACACGCTCTTGAATCTCTTTTGAACTGATACTACTTGTATCATGAGATTTCACGTTTTGCATCATAACATATAAATCAATACGATCTAAAAAAGGGTCCGAGAGGCGATTTTTATAACGCTGAACTTCAACATCACTACAACGGCACTCTAAACTCTCATGTAAAAGATTTCCGCAAGGACAAGGGTTCATTGCCCCAATAAACAAAAACTCTGTTTTGTACTCTATTTTTGCATTAACTCGTGAAATTGATATTTTTTTATCTTCTAAAGGCTCACGAAGTGCTTCTAAAACAGGTTTTGAAAAATGCGGAAGTTCATCAAAGAAAAGTACACCTAAATGCGAAAGTCCGACTTCACCAATACGAGCTTTCACACTTCCACCTCCAAATATACTTGCTGATGTTGCGCTATGATGAGGACTTCTAAAAGGGCGAATAGCACTAAAACTAGGTGTTTTACCATCAAGAGATTCTAACTTAGCAATTTCTAAAAGATCATGCTGAGAAAGTGGTGGTAAAACATAATGTAATCGTTTTGCTATCATACTTTTACCACATCCTGGACTTCCTTCTAGTAAGATATTATGCATTCCTACTGCTGATATCATGGCGGCACGTTTAGCTACTTCTTGACCTTTTACATCACTAAAGTCTAAATAAAATTCTGATTGATAAAAATAACTTTCATCATGATAATTTATACTGGCTGCTTGTATACGTTCTCGTACTACTTCTTTAGTATAACTTGCTTTATCATGATAAAGCGTTAAAGCTTCATCTAAATGAGAGATACCGTAAAAATTTATATTTGGAATATGAGAAAGTTTTTCTAAACTCTCTTGAGGCACCATGACATGAGTGAGTCTATTTTGATTAGCAAGAGATAGTATTAGGGCGAACAGTGACTGATTTTCTTTAACCGAACCATCTAAGCCCAATTCACCAAAAACAAACCACTCAATTTTTTCAAGAGGTTCAATTTTTTTAATTTGAGATGCCATTAAAAGTGCAATTACTAAATCAAAATGGGATCCCTCTTTTTTAATATCACTTGGGGATAAATTAACAGTAATACGCTTTGGAGGAAAATTATACTTGGAGTTTAATAGTGCCGACTTAACACGTTCTTTTGATTCACTAATAGCAAGTGAAGCCATACCTACAATGCTAAAAGAGGGAAGCCCTTTGGTAAAACTCAGTTCAACATCAATTGTTTTAGCATCTAAACCATCAAATGTTGCACAAAAAAGTTTTGTCACCTAGGCGCTCCTTAAAATATAAAAAATTACTTTTTATTTTTCTCTTTTTGAGCTTTTTTATACTCTTTTTCAAACTTTTTACGTTGAGAATAACTCAATTTTTCTATAAAAAGTTTACCTTTTAAGTGATCCATTTCATGCTGAATGGCAATACTTAAAAGTCCTTCAGCATGAAGTGTATGTTTCACCCCATCACGGTTTTGATAATGAAGTGTTACGGTTTCAAAACGTTCAATATCTTCGTAAAAACCAGGAACTGAAAGGCACCCTTCTTGATAAAAGATACTACCTGCAAGGTTTTCTAGCGTAGGATTAATAATCTCTATTAAATCTTCAATATGCTGTTCTTCATCGTCTTCATTAGGAATATTTATAACGAGTACTTCAATTGCCTTACCAACTTGTATTGCTGCTAAACCAACACCATTTGAAGCTAACATAACATCATACATACCATCAAGAAGTTTATGAAGTTTTTCGTCAAAAACTTCTACAGGTTGTGAAACCTCTTTTAATTTTTTGTCAGGGTAAGTAATTACTTTTAAATTCATCGTTTACTGTTTCCTACTAAATACTATTTATTACAAATAGCATAATCTTTGCTATCATTATTTTCAGCTTCATCCATAGCATCTAAGGCACAACTCACAATCTCTTCAGCGGTATTTACTGCAACTATATTAGCGATACCTACAGAAATTTTCAACTGATACTCTTTATCTGCTAAAAAGAAATTACTTGAAGCAACCATATCAATCATACGTTCACTTGCTTTTTCAGCACTTTCAAGATCTGTGTGTTTTAGCATCATACTAAAAACACCATCTCCATAATGTGCCACAATATCACTACGACGAGATGTTTTCATTAAAAGTCGTGCAATAGTTTTTGTCATCATACTAATAATTTTAGGATGATCTGCTTGTTTTTGTAGTGATTTTGAGAGCATTAACATAATGAGACAAGAGTTATGTTTAAACTCTTTAATTTGTTTAATCTCTTGGCCTAACTTCGTTATTAAATAACGTTTGTTATAAATGCCATATTGATTATCAAAAATAGTTTCACTCTCAACAGTTTTAACTACTGATGCTGTCTCATCATAATGAACTTTCATAGTATCAATCTGTTTTTTGAAGATTTTTCCCAGTTTTGTAATATCATCTTCAAGTTCATAAACAATATTTAAAGTACTTTGATGTTCAAGATTATGTGTTAATTCACTTTTTCGTTTACCTAAAATTTTAGTCATTAAATTAGTATTTTTATAAATAGTTGCCGTAATTTGTAAAATATTTTTAATTGACCCAAAACCCTGTTTTAGATTATGTTCATGTTCAATGGCACGTTCGCTATCCGAGCTATCTTCAAACTCTAAAATAGTATTTACTTCTTTACGGAGAGTTTCACTTTTATCTTCTAACAATCTATCAAAATAGACTGAATAGTTATAAGGGGTTGGTGGTAAATTATCGTTAATTAACGCAGCCATTACCTCTTTAGCATAAACTTCTAAATCACTGGTAGGCTCATTAGAGTCATCAGTTTGCATTGCAACATCATCGTCATCATCAAACCCACCACCAAACTGATCAAATCCTGCCATATAAACTTCCTTTTATATTTAGAGCATTATGTAAGCTTTTAGCACAAAATAATTTCTATTTATTTTGTAATAAAAGCTCGTCTCTTTCGAGACAATACTTTTTTAATTTACGCTTTTGGTAAATCTTTTTTCGTTAATACTTCATCAATCATCCCATAAGTTACAGAATCTGCAGCACTCATGAAATTATCTCTTTCAGTATCTTTTTCAATTTTCTTAACCGTTTGACCTGTATTTTTAGCAAGAATTTTATTTAAATCTGCTTTCATACGTAAAATCTCTTCAGCTTGAATTTGAATATCTGTTGCTTGACCTTGTGCACCACCTGAAGGTTGGTGAATCATGATACGAGCATTTGGAAGCGCATAACGCTTCCCTTTAGCACCACTTGAAAGCAAAAATGCTCCCATAGAAGCAGCTTGACCTATACAGATAGTAACAATATCAGGGCGAATGTAATTCATTGTGTCATACATTGCCATACCTGCTGTTACAACACCACCTGGAGAGTTTATATAAAAATAAATATCTTTTTCAGGATCTTCTGCTTCTAAAAAAAGAAGTTGTGCAACAATTGTTGATGCTACTTGATCATTTACTTCACCGCTAAGCATAATAATACGATCTTTAAGTAGACGTGAGTAGATATCATAAGAGCGTTCACCACGCCCTGTTTTTTCTACTACATAAGGAATATAGCTCATTTTTATGCTTCTTTAATCTTTGCATTTAACAATTTAGAAAGAACTTTGTCTTCCATCATTGCCATTTGAATGGCAGGAATATATCCTGATTTTTTGTATTGCTCGTATGCAGCAGCTGGATCTTGACCTGATTGCATTGCTTCGAAATAGATAGTTTGCATTACTTCTTGCTCACCAACTTCAATTTTTTCTTCTTTAGCTAAAGCGTCAATAATGAAAGTTGCTTTTACTGAACGTGCAGCATCATCACGGAAAGTTTCACGTAATTCAGTTACTTTGTCTTGGTTCTCTTTAATTTCGTTAATTTCATCTTCACTCATAGTTTGAGCTTTTTTATTTAACGCCATATCCATCTCTTGTTCAACAACAAAAGCAGGAAGGTCAAATTTAAAGTTTTCAACAAATTTTTCTAAAAGAGCTGGTTTTAACTCATCATTGTAAAGTGTAGAAAGAGTTTCTGATTCAATTTGTTCTTTAACTTTAGTTTTTAACATTTCCATTGAAGCATCTTCTTCACCTGGAAGCATTTTTTTAGCTAATTCGTCATTTAATTCAAGAGCTTCTTTTTCTTGGATACCGTGAACAGTTACTTTAAATTCAGCATCTTTACCAGCTAATTTTTCACCACCATAGTTTTCTGGGAATGTTACTTTAATAACTTTTTCGTCACCTTTGTTCATTCCAACAACTTGCTCTTCAAAACCAGGAATGAATTGTGCAGAACCTAAACGTAGTGCAAATTCTTTAGCTGCTCCACCTTCAAAAAGTTCGCCATCAATACTACCTTCAAAATCGATAGTAACAGAATCACCATCTTGTGCAGCACGCTCTTCAGTAATGTCAGAGTAAGTTGCTTGTGCTTGAGAAAGTTCTGTAATACGAGTCATTACATCTTCATCAGTTGTAGCTGGCTTATTAAAACCTTCTACTAAATCAGCATAAGAACCTAATTCAATTTCTGGACGCATAGCAATTTTAACTTCAACATTAATAGTATCTTCTGCTTTATCAAACTTAGTAATTGATGGCTCACCAATTAAAGAATCATTTTCAATTCCCATCTCTTTAAGACCATTGTCAAGAACTTCACGTAAAGCTTCAGCTTCAGCATCTTGAACTAAACGCTCACCATACTGTTTTTTGATTGCAGAAACAGGTACTTTACCTTTTCTAAAACCATCAACTTTAGCAGTTTTTGTAAGACCCTTAGCAATTTTCTCAACATTTTTAGAGATCATTTCTTGAGCGATTGTAGCTGTTATTTCTGCGTTTGCACCATCAATTTTGTTTGTATTAATTTGCATTAAATTCCTTTAAATTGTTCCACACTATTTTATGTGAGATATTATTTTCGGCAATTCTACCAAAAAAGTGCTTTTAAAACCCTGATTTTTAAGTATTTTAGTGCTACTCTTACATCAATAATATATTAAATTAAAATATTAAAGATGTATAATGAAAAATGAAGAGCAAATAAATTTTGAAAATGCTGTAAAAACAATGATGCAAAGTGTGGGTGAAGATCCTTCTCGTGAGGGACTTTTAAAAACTCCTGAACGTGTATATAAAGCTTTTAAATTTATGTATAGTGGTTATGATGAAGATCCTCAAGAGATTTTAAATTCTGCACTTTTTACTAGCTCAAATCAAGAGATGGTACTCATTAAAGACATCGAATTTTACTCAACGTGTGAGCATCATTTACTTCCTATTATTGGTCGTGTTCATGTAGCGTATATTCCTGATGGAAATGTTGTAGGACTTTCAAAAATTCCTCGTGTTGTCAATATCTTTGCACGTCGTATGCAAATTCAAGAACAATTAACTGAACAAATTGCAGAAGCAATTATGTCAGCGCTTTCGCCTAAAGGTGTTGCCGTTGTAGTTCAAGCCCGTCATATGTGTATGGAGATGCGAGGTGTAGAAAAAATAAATTCTACTACGACTTCAAGCGCTTTACGTGGTCTGTTTAAAACTTCTGACAAAACACGTAATGAGTTTTTCAACTTAATCAATGCCCCTACAGGTACACGTTACTAAATGCAAAGTCATATTAATAAATGTACCTATACTTATAACGCATGCCTTTAAAATCTATTCGCAGTAGAATTGCTAACAAACAACACTCTACCCCTTTTGGTGAAATAATTAAAATCAGTGCTACGGTTATTATCGCCGAAGGGCTTTCCGTTAGTATTGGAGATACCGTAACCATTGTCTCTGAAAGCAACAAACAAGAGACTATGGGAATGGTTACCGAACTTGATGGTCAAAAAATCTATATTACTCCCTTTAGTTTTGTCGAGGGATTTCGTTCAGGCGATAAAATATTTTTAAATAACAACGGTATGAATATTCCCGTTGGAAATGCGCTTCTTGGTCGTGTTGTTAATCCTTTTATGGAACCTATTGATGATAATGGACCTCTTTACTGTAATACTACAGCTCCCATAATTAAAGCTCCAATTTCTGCAATGAAGCGGGGAATGATTGATGAAGTTTTTTCTGTTGGTGTTAAAACAATTGATGGACTTTTAAGTTGTGGTAAAGGTCAAAAACTCGGAATATTTGCAGGTTCAGGAGTAGGTAAATCAACACTCATGGGAATGATTGTAAGAGGATCTCAAGCCCCTATTAAAGTAGTTGCTTTAATTGGTGAGCGTGGTCGTGAGGTTCCTGAGTTTATTGAAAAAAATCTTGGAGGAAATCTTGAAAACACTGTTGTTATTGTCGCAACCAGTGATGATAGCTCTTTAATGCGTAAATATGGTGCTTTTTCGGCTATGAGTGTGGCAGAACATTTTAAAGAACAGGGTCAAGATGTTTTGTTCATTATGGATTCAGTGACTCGTTTTGCTATGGCACAACGTGAAATTGGCTTGGCGTTAGGCGAACCTCCAACCTCAAAAGGCTATCCACCATCATCTTTGACACTACTTCCACAACTGATGGAACGTGCAGGAAAAGAAGCAGGAAAAGGAAGTATTACTGCCTTTTTTACCATTTTAATTGAGGGTGATGATATGAGTGATCCTATTGCTGATCAGTCCCGTTCTATTTTAGATGGGCATATTGTACTTTCTCGAGAAATGACCGATTTTGGAATTTACCCTCCCATTCATATTCTAAATTCAGCTTCTCGGGTTATGGGCGATATTATTACGGATGAGCACACTCTTGCTGCTCGTAAATTTAGAAAACTTTATACCCTACTTAAAGAAAATGAGATGTTAATCCGAATTGGTGCGTATACCAAAGGAAGTGATCCAGAACTTGATGAAGCTATTATTAAAAAACCACATATGGAAGCCTATTTATCCCAAGCATCAAACTATCAATCCCAGTTTGATGAAGCATCACAACAGTTAATTGCATTAATGAATGCACCGATATAAGATCTTAAAAAATAATCATAGAAAAATGATACTTTCAAAGAGAAACTTATCATAATAAGTTATCAAGCCGATGACTATATTTAAATTGCCTACATATTCCGTTACCAAGTTGAAATCACAATCAAAGAAAATCCAACTATTATTTATACTCTTCCCCATATTTTCAACTAAATCTCAATAACAACTAAATTTTCAAAAGAGACATGAGAATAACGTATCGCAAAAATTGAGGGACAACAAGACCGAGTAATCCTTAGTTTTGAAAACCAAAGTTCAGTGAAAGTCCTTATCCAAATGCTAAGTTTTATAAAATTTACTTTTAAAACATCTCATTATTGATTAATTTAGCACCAACTATCATACATAAATTCATTAAAAAATAATCAATGGTGTTCCATTTTACTTTTTTTAAAATGTATAATAGTAAAAACTATAATCTTTTAGGAACAAGTATGAATACTCCTCATTACGCATATCAAACACTTTTTGAAATCACATCTCCCGACTCACTTACAGACTTTTGGTCTTATATTATTAATAGGCTTGATTTAAAATCTTCTGAATATACCTATGATAGATTTGCTCGTTTTTATAACCGTCTTAATGACTTTAAAGATTTAATTAGTGAAACGAACTATATATATCACACTTCGTGAATCAAAAAGTCAATATAGGATATCTATAGATACCCCATTATTAAAATTTTTAGAAGCTACTATACGACGTTTTAATGCACTTAATTTTAACTATTATTTTGAAAAAAAAATATTTAATTATTCCATTAATAAAAAGAAATCATCAGTAGAAAATCACTTTATTGAAATACTTCCAACACACATTGCACCTTATACATTTATTAACAATGAAGACCTTGTAGAGATGCAAGATATTATAGAGAAAATGCAAGAGAGCCGTTATGAAAATATATATGATTTGTTAACAAAAGAGGAATTACTTGCTTATAGGACAACATTTTCTTATTACTCTAACTATTTGAAATTCTATTCCCAAATAACAATAGTAAGCAATGTTGTTGCAGAACTCTCTGTGTTAATATCACTCTACTGCGATAAATGTCTTATCCTTGGAAATGATTTTAGAACATTGCTACAATCATTTGTCAATAATTTAGCATATTGGCAAGAGAAACTTTTTATAAATGGAGGAGAGGAGTTAACATTTTTAGATGATTCATTCCAAGCTGACTTAGAACAGATAAAAATATCATTAGAACTTTATGATAATGTTTTAGAAGAGGAAAATAGTCTAGAAGATATTTTTCAATTCTGATTGACATATAAAAGTCGATATAGTAACTGAAGTGCCCATATATATCCTATTGTTTATTACTATTAAAACTATAGCTAAAATTTTTTACAAAAAAAGTACCTAAAAATTAAAACGCCAATGAATAATTAAAATAGTATGTATTAGAAAACATTCCAAACTCACTATCTTTAGTACCATTTTGAATCATGGCACCTAATGAAAAGCTGTTAAAATCATTTAATGTATAGGTAAGTGTTGGTGTTAGGTAACGCGAGTTTTTAGTGTTAAAACTTTCAATATATCCCAAAGAAGCATCTAAATAAAGTGTCATACTGTAGCTAAGTGTTGTTCCAAAGTAAAAGCTCGAGTAGAGAAGATTGGGAAGTATTTCAGAGTTTACATTAAGAAAAATCTGATTGTAGGAAAATCGTTGTGTTGAATAAAGAGCTTCAGTTACTAGTGTTACTCCATTTTCAAAACCATAATCAGCCCCAATAATTCCTTGGAAAAACTCTATATCTTCTCTTGTTGTCAACGTCACGTTCAAACTGTTTTTTATATAAGCACCTTCACTTCGTACTTCAATACCACTATCCGCTAAATTAGCTTCGACTTCATAACCTATCATTTTAGTTTCATCTGAAGCCACAACATTTAAAGCAACATCCGCGTATTCTAAAAACGCTTTATAACGCAGTGCATACTTGTAGGTAAAATCTTTTTTTTGACTTGCTACAATAGTAATATCTGACATATCATCAATATGACGGGTATAACTCACAGCACTCACACCAAAGGTTTCATCAGGTTCTAAAGCGTACGTATTTCTAGGGTTAAATAAATTAGTAGGACTCCAAATTCGTCCTACTCCCATGGTAATGTTTTGAAGTCCCACTACAATACGATTTGCTTCATCTTCATAACCACCATAAAGACGATACAACTTAGAATAGATTTCACCTTCATAATAGTTTTCATACGGTGTTTGTGTAGAATAAGGCGTATCAGATTCTAAAAATTTTGTATAGGAAAATGAGGTAGAACTAATATACTCGTGACCAAAATAATTTACGCCATCACCAATCAAAGTCCCAAAAAAATTACTATCATGATAATCGGCTTGTAACCGTAATCTATCGTAATTGTAAAGATAGCGTTTTGTACTATTGGGAAAAACAGAGCCTTGAGAAATAGTATAGTTTGTATTACTAATAATAGTGACTACTTCAGCATTTACTATAGTAAAAAAACTACCAATAAGTAAAAATACAAATAACTTTTTAGTCCTCAATAATAGCTCCATCACTCAATTTAATTACGCGGTTTACACTTTTTAAAACATATTCATCATGAGAAGCAAAAACAATACTAATGTCCTCTTTCTCATTTAAAGAGCGCATCATATTCATTAACGCTTTTGAGTTTTTAGAGTCTAAGTTGGCAGTGGGTTCATCCGCTAAAATTATTTTTGGTTTAGCCGCAACCGCGCGCGCAACTGCTACTCGTTGCTGTTGTCCTCCACTTAAAGTATTAGGTAGTGATTTTAATTTGTTATCAATTTCCAAAAGAGCGGCTACTTCTTCAACACGCTGTTTTATTTCAGATGTTGAAGAACCACGTAACTTCATAATAAAACCAATATTTTCTTCGACACTTAATACGGGTACAAGATTATAAGCTTGAAACACAAAGCCCATTTCATCAAGTCGAATTTGTGTTCTCTCATCTTCACTCAAAGCTGTAATATTTCGATTATTAAAATATATGTCGCCACTATCAACACTATCTAAAGCACCTATGGCATTTAAAAGTGTTGTTTTTCCACATCCTGAAGGACCCGTTAACAAAGAGTACTCACCGTGTTTAATAGTAAGATTGATATTTTTCAGAGCATGAAGTTCACGCTCCTCACCTTTGTAAAAGAACTTATTAACATTTTTCACTTCAATAATATTACTCATGTTTCAACCTTTGTAACTTCAATACTATTCATAGTTTTTATTTTTCTCAGTGGCAGTAAAACACTTACAAGTGATGCCATAATAATGGCTATAAATGTTGAACTAAAATAACTGAGTTTAATCTGCGCATAAATTACAGTATCCATCCCAAAATGACTCATTCCCTCAGAAAAAGCACTTAAATTCAGGCCCACATAAGATAAATAGCTAAGAATTCCATAACCTAAAACAGCGCCTAATACATATCCTGACAAACCTACAAAAAGTGCTTCTAAAATAATTTGTAATTGTATTAATCGATAGGACATTCCAATACTTTTCATAATTCCAAACTCCCGAATTCTGTCCAGTATAGAGACATACATAACACCCATTATTCCAATAAATACAACCAACATGACAATAACAAAAGTAATGGAATTAAATATAACCATCATATCTTTCATCTGTTTTATCATCGGATATAGTTCTAAAAAACTTTTAACATCTAAATGTTTGTACTTGGTTTGTAACGTAGTTATTACTACTTGGGACTCTGTACGAATTCCAATTTGAGATGCAACATCTTGATTTACCCCTAAAAAAGTTTGCAGTTTTATTTTATTAATATAAATAGCCGAGGCATCCAAGGCAATAGTATTGGTTTGTAAAATACCTTTAACTTTGAGTACCATGGCATTAATTTCACCGCTATTGTCTTGGGTGGAAAAAATAATTTTTGATCCTATTTTAACTTTTAATGTTTTAGCAAGTTCACGTCCTATCAAAGCATCTCGTTTGCCTAAAATGACTTGACCTGATTTTAAAAACTCACTAAAACGTCCGAACTTCTCCTCAGCATCTACATCAATGCCAATGAGCGTTGAGAAGCTCGATTTTCGTGCTGTTGCCACTAAACCTTCAACTTTAAGTCGTGAAACTACAGCACTGATATCTGCTCTTTTTTCGAGTTCACTTACAATAGAACTACTGTTTACAATACTTTTGTCTAATGCTTTTGAAAGGCGATACCCTTTGGCATAGATACTAATTTCACCACAATCACTACGTTTTGTTTTCTCTATCATGGAGTGTGTCATACCATCATAAAGTCCTTGAATACTGAGCATCATACCCATACTCACAGCTATCATGATAACAACTAACAAAGTTCTTGAAAGGCGTAAAAAAGCACTTTTGAATGCTAACTTAAAAATTAAACTATACATGTTTTGTTGCCTCAATGGGTTGAAATGAATTGATATAAATAATAGGATAAATCACACTTAAAAAATTAAGCAGATAAATAACAGAAACATTCCAAAAAATAGTAAAACCATCAAAACTCAAAGGAAGTGCATCTGATACAACGCCATACTCTTTATACGTTTCGCTCATTCCTTCAATAATAATAGGATGCAATGAAAAATAGTAAGCAATATAAGCACCCAATGGCGTGGCTAAAACTATAGCCAATGTGGAAAGAATAAAAATTTCATACATTAAAAGTAAGCGAATATTACCCTTACTTAAACCTATACAACGTAGTGTTCCAAACTCCCGTACTCGTGAACTTACATTAATAAAGCCAAATATCATGATGACAAAAAAGATAACCACAAAAAAGAGGCTTATTGAGATGTAACCAAAAATAGAGTCCACTTGCATCATCTGAACCATAGAACTCATTAATATCTTCCACGTTACTACCTCAACATCATCTACAAGAAGTGATTGAATATTTTTTGAAATCACCTCAACATCATCTAAATTATCAACACTAACACTCAGGTAAGATGCAAAATTCTTAGCATACATCAAGTCATCAAAATAACGTCGTGTTACAAAAGAGGCAGAAGCATCAAATTCAAAAGAACCCGTTTTAAAAATACCACACACTTTAAAGATATCTGCTGCAAAAGAGTTATCACTCGCGGCACCTACAAAGCTTACTTCATCACCTAGTACTATGTGTAATTTTTTCAAAAGATCAACACCGGCATAGAGACAATTTTTGGAGTTACTATCTAGAAACTGACCCTCAATTAAAGCCACTTCGAGTTGAGAGAATTTTTTCTCTTTTAAAGGCTCAATCCCAACAACCATAACCGCACTTGAGTATTTTTTTGAAGATAGCAGTCCATAAGTCTCATATCGAGAAGTAAATCCACTAACGCCCTTAATCGTTTTTAATTTCTCTTCAATGCTGTTAACATCTTCAAGTAAATACTCATTACCACCAATATCACGATACCCTTTTTTATAAATCTCTATGGCACCGGTATAAACTTTTAGTGCATTATGTAACATTGAGTTATGTGAGCCATCCATCATCGCAACATAAACAATAAAAAAGAGCGTTGCTATAAATGTCAGTAGTACTGTCGTAATAGAACGACTTCTATAAAATAGTATGTTTTTAAGGGCTAGAGAGAACATAATTATCGTGAAAAACGTTTAAGTGCACTTTTTTTAAAGTACTTATCTGAAATATCACTATCATACACAACCTCTTTAATAACAATTTCTGTAAAACTTCCGTCTTTGTCTGAAGGTGTTATTCTCCAATACATAGGTGTATAATAACGTCCAAATTTTTGTACATCTTTATAGGTAAAAACGCGAACCGCATCACCCTCTTCATCATAAAAAGTAGCTTTTGTTGTTGTATAAGTTGCTGTATCTACTTCAGAGATAATTTTACCCCACACTACCGCGGCATCCTCTTTAGGAATTAATTCTAAAGTAATAAACGTTCCCTCTTTTTTGACAATGCGAGGTTCGTAATCCTCAACTAAAGAGCTCTGTTTCACCATATCATCATTGGTAACATCACTTCCCATCCAGTTTTGTAACATCATAGAAGGAGGAATTTTTATAATACGTTCTATCTTAGGAACATATTGCCACATTTGATTGCTAAGACTTAAAAAAGTAATGCCTCTATCTTTAGGAGGGTAAATTGTTTTAACAAAACTCTTTTTTTGTCCTTGTGCCCACACTTGCATCTTCATAGTTCGAGTATGAGAACGTGACGTAATACTCATGTTCATCTGCATATATATATTTTGACCGCGAACATTATCATCTACTTTTTTCATAATATCGTGAGCTTCATTAGCATTTACTGTAGTAAACGTTGTCAATATAGTTATCATGATAATAAATAAAATATTCTGTTTCATTGTATTTCCCTTGTCTATCTCAAAAAGTAACTTTAATTATTATACTACTTCATTAATAAGAATAAAATTGATTGTTTATCATTTATTTATGCAAAAAATGCACAATACTACTACTTAAAAAAGGACAAAATATGAATGCTATTCATGGTTTACGCCCCGAATTTCAACCTTCACAAAATGTATCTCAAAAAAGTGCTGATGCAGAACATCAATTACGAGCACAAGAACAAAACAGAACTACACAGACGGCTATTAACACCTCTACAGGTGAACATTCAGATATTCCCTCACTTAATAAAGAGGTTTTACCTACACAAGAAAACCCACATAAAATTGATATTCAAGCCTAATTTTATTTCATAAATTGTTGGACTCGCACTGTCACGAGCTATGGAAGATGTACTACAAGACAAAGCAACAGTAAAATTCACTGATGCATGGAGAGAAGCTTACCAATACGTAACTCAATAAAAATTACTTAAAAGCCATTGCTTTGGCTTTATGCACTTTGGCGTACCCATCAAGTAAGGTTTGATGTTTTACAAATCCCTCTAAACTTAATCCCGCAGAGTGAAGTCCATAAAATGTTTCATTAGCATCTAAAATATCCTCAGACAAATGTACAATTTCATCAGAGTACATAAACACTAAACTCTCTTTATACTCAAGAAATTCTTTTCCACTTAACGTAATCTCTAACATCGCATGTAAACATCGATATAAAAGTGTACGCTGTGCATCTAACTGACTCATATGTAAAATCCAGACTACCCACTCTTTTGCTGCACTATAATCTTGAAGTGCTAAATTCAACATCGCTTTTAACTCACCTAGCTGTAGTGAGGCCCACGCAGTATTTGCATCGGGTGATACACCAATAAACTCACAAACACGTAATAAATCACTATGTTCAGACGCTTCAAAATTCTCTAAAAGTGCTTCAATATCATCATAGTCTAAATTTTGTAATGATAAAATGGCTTCTCTAAAGTAAGCCCCCTCATTATTATTACTCCACGACAAATCTGATACCGGATAGATATCTGACATTCCTGGAATTAACATACGACAGGCATAAACCCCTAAGTGATTATAGTCTGTAATATAAATCTCAAAACCTGCTTTATGCGCTATATCACTTAAATAACCAAATTCATTTTGAGTAGTTGCATCATAATCCCAATCTACAAATTCAAAATCACTACTATTTTTAAAAAATTCATACGAAATCAATCCTGTTGAATTAATAAAATGTGCTTCCAAGTTCTCATGCGATGCCACCTCGTCACTATTAAAAGAAGGAACAAAAAAATCATCTAACATATCTAATGTACGTCCTTGAAGTAGCTCAGTTACCGTTCGTTCAAGTGCCACTTCAAACGAGGGATGCGCACCAAAAGAAGCCAATACCGAACCATCTTTAGGATTAATAAGTGTTACACTTATTACAGGATACACACCCCCTAAAGAAGCATCACAAATACGTAGATGGTAACCATGACCTTCTAAAGCAGTAATGGATTCTTGAATATGAGGATAACGATTAAGCACTTCTTGAGGTATTTGAGGCAATGAAATTCCCTCGGCAATAATTTTATTTTTAGCATAACGCTCAAAAATTTCTGACAAAGCTTGAACTCGTGCCTCATTTTTTGTATTACCCGCAGCCATTCCATTACTAACAAAAATATTTCCAATAATATTGACAGGGAAGTAAACTGTCTCTTTATCACTTTGACATTCAAATGGCAAAGCACAAATACCTCGCTCCCCTGCTCCTGAATTCATATCAAAAACATCACTGGCTAAAAGCTCATGTTCAGGGTCAAAATAGTTCCATAATTGTTTATCTAAAAGCCCATTTACTTCAGAAGCTAACATCTCTTCTTCAAAAGTAAACCATTTTTCATTAGGATAATGTACAAATTCATCATTGGCAAACTTTTCTCCCAAATAATAATCTGCAAAAAAGTAATTACAACTTAATCGCTCAAAATACTCTCCATAGGCACTTGCTAAAGTAGATTTTTGGCTCGCACCTTTTCCATTGGTAAACATAAGATTACAATTTTTATCTTTTATATGCACCGAATAAACATAAGGTAGAGGATTTAGTGGTGCAGAAACATCAATCTCAACACCTAAGTTTTGTAACTTTGTCTGCATACTATCAATACTTGACTCTAAGTCACAATCTTTACCTTTTATAAATGTTTTTTCGCTCATTTTAAGACCTTTGGATATTTTTTTAAAATTATACTAAAATTAATTAGGAAATCCGCATATAAATTATGTTATATTCCTAATATAAATTATGTTATATTCCTAATATAAATTATGTTATATTCCTAATATAAATTATGTTATATTCCTAATATAGATAAAAATAATATAAGATTTTCAAATAGAGGCTTCAGATGA
>Ga0233442_1000358_pt1 | contig 48982 bp, 50 predicted proteins | sample SI_123_September_3_FD_182789 | JGI IMG/M metagenome (GOLD analysis project Ga0233442, IMG submission 182789) | Seawater microbial communities from Saanich Inlet, British Columbia, Canada - SI_123_September2016_150_MG | ecosystem: Environmental > Aquatic > Marine > Inlet | place: Canada: British... | reverse complement strand
GGTCACCGCGATCCGCGACCTGATGCCGGACCTGCCGCGCGGCATTGTCGCAGAACGTCATTACACCGATGGGGAATGGAAGCAGTTATCTGCCTCGAAAATTCGCGAGATGACCGGCTTGCGCCATGCCTTCCGCACCCAACCGCATTTCGTCAGCTATCGGGTGGACGATCTGCCGGCGCCGGCGCCGTGGATTGCGCGCAATATCTTCGGTTGCGCGCTCATCACATGGACTGTGCGAACGCCGGAACAGCGCGCACTCACCGCGCGATACGCCGACCAGATGACATTCGAGGGTTTCATCCCGGAGTAAGCCGAAAGGCGCGTTGCCAGATACTTGAAGTCATCCGCGCAAGAACCGATCTATACTCCTGAACGTTTTCGGTTTTTCTCACGGCCACGGTGCGCCTTCCCCTTGACGGATCTCGGCGAGATTACCCTTGAAGCAGTGTCATCGATCGGCCAGATCCCGGCCGACGAATGGAACGCCTGCGCCAACACGGATGGTGCGTACAATCCCTTTGTCTCACACGCCTTTTTTACCGCGCTGGAAACGTCGGGATCTGCCATCGCACGGACCGGCTGGGCGCCGCGCCACCTGGTGGCACGCATCGCGGGCCAGGTTGCGGGCATCGTGCCGTGCTATCTGAAAAATCATTCGCAGGGCGAGTACGTGTTCGACCACGGCTGGGCGGACGCCTACGCACATGCGGGTGGAAGTTACTACCCGAAACTGCAAGCCACCGTTCCGTTCACGCCGGCCACGGGGCCCCGCATGCTCGTACGCCCGGGCGACCACGCGACACGCGTGCGCGAAACTCTCGCCGCCGGGCTGATCGCGCTGTGCGGCGCGACGCATGCATCGTCCGTCCACGTCACCTTCGCCCAGGAAGACGAATGGGCGTTCCTCGCTAAACAAGGATTCCTGCAACGCACCGACCAGCAATTCCACTGGCGCAATAAAGGCTACGGGACGTTCGAGGATTTCCTCGCCACTCTGGCGTCGCGCCATCGCAAGGCGATCCGCCGCGAGCGCCGCGATGCCCTTGCGAACGGCATCACCATTCATCCCCTCACCGGCAGCGACATCACAACGGATGCGTGGGATGCATTCTTCGAATTCTATATGGAGACGGGCTCCCGCAAATGGGGACGGCCCTATCTCACCCGCGCGTTCTACACCATGGTCGGCGAAACCATGGCGAAAGACGTGCTGTTGGTCATGGCAAAACGCGACGGCAAATGGATTGCGGGTGCGATCAACTTCATCGGCTCCGACACGCTGTTCGGCCGCCACTGGGGCGCGATCGAACATCATCCATTCCTGCATTTCGAGGTCTGTTACTATCAGGCCATCGACTTCGCGATCCGGCGCGGATTGAAGCGCGTCGAGGCGGGCGCACAGGGCGAGCACAAGATTGATCGCGGCTACCTGCCGCAGACCACCTTCTCCGCGCACTACATTGCCGATCCGGCGCTGCGCCGCGCCATCCGCGAGTACCTCACCCGTGAACGGACCTACGTTCAGGAAACCGTGCGGGAGCTGACCGACGCCGGGCCGTTCCGCAAGGCGGACGCCGAAGACTAACATGGTTGGCGTTGTGACCGTCCCGCAAGCGGCCTAACCTGATCGGCGGATCACGCCGCTGCCGCAGGACACGCCTTGAGTTCAATCGCCGCCCGGACCCGCGAATTCCTGACGCGCCGCGCCTCTGAGCTGCGCCAGACCGTTCGTGTCACCATTGCAGTTGGCGCGGCTTATGCCGCCTACAAATCGCTCGGCCTGCAACAGGGCTATTGGGCCGTGTTCACCGTAATTATCGTGATGCAGGGCTCGATCGGCGGGACACTCGGCGCAGCCACCGAGCGAATGATTGGCACCCTTGCCGGAGCGGTCGTTGGCGGGCTGGCGGCGGCCTTTCATTCCAACACATCCCTCGGTATCGGCATCGCTCTCGTGCTTGTCACTGGCGCCACCGTATGGGGCGCTGCGGTTCGTCCGCAATTGCGGGTCGCGCCGGTCACCGCCGCGATCATGCTGCTGACAGAGCCCGCAGGCGCACCGGTCGAGCAATTCGTTCTCGACAGGATTATCGAGATTGGATTGGGCGGCCTGATCGGCGTGCTGGCGATGGTTCTGATATTTCCGGCGCGATCACATGCCGTCGTGGTGACCCGCTCCGTGGCCGTGCTCACGCGCATTCAAAAGCTGCTGCTATCGGAAGCCGATGCGCTTGAGCGCGGCGAAGCGCTGGTCCCTTCCACCGAACATCCAGCCTTGCGCCAGGCGCTCACCGCCGTCGAACAGGCCTTGAAAGATGCCGACAGGGAGCGCGCCTCGCGCCTTGCCGATCATCGCATTCCTCAAGCAATTCCACGCACACTCTGGCGCGTGCGCAACGATCTCGTCGCCATCGGCGGCGTGCTGCGGACACCTCTTCCGGCCCAGATCGCATCGACGCTGGCGCCTGCGGCGGCTCGCCTGCTGCGCGCCCACGCCGAGCTGACCGAACGATGCGCGACTGCGCTCAACGCGGTCGTTATTGTCTCGCGAAACGACGTCAGCGCGGCACATCTCGCCTTCACCGAAACATTTACCGGGCTGCGTCAATCCGGCGCGATGCGTGCACTCGATTTCAATGCGGTGGGGCGCGTTTTCGGCCTTGCATTTTCACTGGACGGACTTCACCGCGACTTGACGAATCTCGCCGACCGGATCGATGAGATCGCAACCGGCATCCCGGAGCGCACACCGGATTTCTGACCAACGCGCCGCCTAAACAACCCGGCTTGACCGGGCCGCTTCGGACGGCGATTGTGAACCGCAATTTTTCCGGGGCCGACCATGACCGCTTACGACACCAACAACATCTTCGCAAAAATCCTGCGCGGGGAAATCCCGTGCCACAAGGTGTATGAAGACGAACACACCTTCGCTTTCATGGACATCATGCCGCGCTGTCCCGGACATACCCTGGTGATTCCCAAGGAGCCCGCCCGGAATATTCTCGACATTTCGCCCGAGAGTTTCGCCCATGTTGCGCGGACGGCGAAAAAGATCGCAGTCGCGGGCATGAAGGCCTTCAAGGCCGACGGTATTACCCTGCAGCAATTCAGCGAACCGGCCAGCGGCCAGGTCGTCTACCACCTTCACGTGCACATCATGCCTCGGGTCGAGGGCGTCGCCCTGCTTCCGCCGGCGACCCGCAAGGAGGACGTCAAGGTGCTGGAAGATCACGCCACGCGGCTGATCGCGGCACTGAACAACTGAGCTGCGAAGCTCGGCTCAGCCCATCCACCATTTGCCTGCAAGGACAACGATTTCACCGGCGACCACACCGGCGAAAACTGATTTGCGCGTCGCCAGATAAACGCCAAACCCAACGGCGGCGGCGCCATATCGGACAATGTCCGGCACGGTCGCCAGCGCGCCGGGCGGTGAAATCAAAATCTGAGCGATAACCCCCGCAAGGATTGCAGCGGCGACTGCCCTCACCCAGATCAGGAATTCCGAACCTTCGTCGATCCCGCCGCCGATCACGAGGCCGAGCACCCGCCAGACCTCGTTCGACAGGAAGCCCGCGAACAATAGCAGAGCGATGGCGTGCGTATCTCCAAGAAGGCCGCTCATGCTCGGCCCCTCAGACGATGGACGCCATAGGCAATCGTGCCGGCGGTCAGGCCGCAGATCATGATGTCAACACCGGTGTGCAGCAGTTGCACCAGTGGGTAAAGCGCAAGCCCCAACGCAAGCGCGAGCTTGTCCACCAGCTTGTGCGCATTGCGCGCCGTGGACAGCAGGAACGTCAGCGGCGTCAGCGCCAGAATTCCAGCCGACAGAATCGGCGGCAGGCTTGCCGCCAGGCCATATCCGAGAACGGTCGCGGCACAGCTCAGGAACACCAGCCCTCCGCCAAGCCCGTTTACGAAGGCAATCCGTCTCTCACGCGGCACGTGTGGCAACAGACGAAAGCTTTCGACCCAGACCGTCACCGCCACCAAATGCGCCGGCAGCGCGAGCTGGCGCATCTTCGTTTGCGGCGTTCGCAGCATCGGCAAGACCGAGACCACCATCGGCAACAGGCGGATGGCGCTGATAGTCACGGCCAAGGCGGATTCCAGCAGTGTCGCACCGGCATGTGACGTGGAAATCAGGATAATCTGCGCAGGACCGGCCCAGACCAATACGGTGGTAGCCACCGCCCACCCCAGCGTGAAGCCGGTGTCATGGGCGAATGCGCCAACCCCGATAAACGTGCCGAAAAGCACCAGCGCCAGAATCGACGACAGCGCGGATTTCACCCCGAACGCGAACGCCGCGAAGGAGCTTTGCCATTTCGGAGAATCAAGGGCGGGAAGTGCCAAGGAGCGTAACACCGGATGAATCATTTGATTCATCACGCGGGTGAAATGTCCTCGTCGTCAAGGGACCGGCGCTGCCAATTTTCGGGAGGCCGCACCGCTAAGACGCGGCGGCTTGCAGGGCCCGCCGGAAGCCAATGCTCGCCGACGAACGTGGCCGCAAACAGCGGCATCAAAATCAAATCGACGGTTCGCGCGCGGACGACGACAGCGAACCGAGAACGCACAAGGTTGCAAATGCAATACCGATAATTCCAAACGTCAGCACGAAAGCCTCCTCACAGAATGCAGCGAAACGTTTCGCTGCACGCGATCAGATGATTGGAAAACGGTTTCACAAAACTTAATCGAAAAGTGCAGCAATCCCGTTAGCATTTCGTTGAGCATAAAATTCTCCGCAAAGATTCAAATAATGCCTGCAATTATTGGGTTTCTTTTTGCATGCGATCGGGCTGCGACGTTAACCGTTACAAGAGATTCCTGGAATCTCCCCCGCATTCAGCACCGGCGCCGGTTAACCATGCCCCTGTGCGTTCTTCAGCACGATGCATGCTTGCCCTGCCCGTCTGATGCGATCGCACAACTCGTTGGCGGCAGAGCGCGTGTCGGCTCCCACCCGCACCTGATAGAACGGCCGCGTGCCGCGGCTCCGGAAGATCGAACTCAGAAGACTGGGGTCGCGATCGCCAATGATCGCACTCAGGCGCGTCATGGAACGCGCATACATCGCGAGCGCCCTGTCGCGAGAGAATCCGGCGGCAAGCTGTACGCCCCACGGCATCGCCGCGCCGAGCTTCACACGCTGCTCAAGTTCGGCGACAAAGGGATTTGGCGCACGTTTCAGCAACGCCATGAGTTCGCGGCAGCCCGTCGGCGGCGCGCGGTCCTTGATCGCGCCGTTCTTCCCGGCCGCGGCCCAGTTATCGACCGTCGTACCGGTGATCGCATAAACATAGTTTCGGGTCTCACTCGGCATATAGCCGGTTCCCGTCAGCCATTCCTGCACGCGGCGCGGTCCCGCATTATAAGCCGCGGCAGCCAGCCCAAGATTGCCGAATTGTTCCCGCAGCTCGTGGAGGAACTCTGCTGATTTTGGCAGAGCCTGCACGGGATCAAACGGATCGAGCAGTCGGCGCTCGGTCGCGGTGCCCGGCATGAATTGCGCAACGCCCTGCGCGCGCTGACCGCTGCGTGTAACAGGCCCCACCGCATCCGGCTGAAAGCGGCTCTCCTGCCAGATCACGCGCGCGAAGAACTCCAGCGGCAGATTATGCGCCGAGGCCGCGGATTCGATCATCAGGCACATTGTCTCTCGCGTATCGGTGTCTTTCGCATCCTTCGCAGGCGGGGCCGGTGGCGGGGCATCGGCGCCTCGTTTCGTTTCGGTGGCAACGGGAGGAGTTACGGGAATTCCCTGATCCAGAGCCTTAGGTTCGGATGTCTCCTGCGGAGTGTCTGGCGCCCTCGTGGGCGCAGGGTCGTCACCGCGCGCAATCTGAACCTTTGCCGTCAGCATCACGCCGACGGCCAGGCACAGTACCCAATGCAACGGAGCCCGCTGTCTCATCGCCACCAACTGCCACACGAGGATGTCGAAAAACGGATCACGCAAGCAATCGAAACAAACGAAGTCGGTAAAACCGCGACGGTTAGAGAACTTGCCGCGGATCGCTTATCCATCGGATGAGAATTGCCGGTCTCTCGCACGCCTATGCGGCGGATTCGTTTACGTTAACGGAGTCTTTCGATCGCTAATCATAGCCCCACCCGCGCGGCCAGCCTAAGGTTAGCAAACAATGAACTGCTGGGATGAGCAACGTGGTCGCACATATCGAGGCGGCGCAGGACGGAGCGATAGCCGCACCGCCCGCGGATATCCACGATCTCGCTTTGCTGGATGCACAGAATGATCCGGCGACTTCCGAACTCGCCGCAGACATCCATCCTGACATTCAAATTGACACTCCGCAGGAACCCACCCGCGACAATTTCAAACGAATAAGCCCGTTCAAACGAATAGGCCGGGGACTGCTGAGGCCACTGATCGCCGTAGCGACCGCTCAATATTTCATTGTCGCTGTGTTGGCGGGATTGGCTGCGTGGGCGATTGCCTCCGAGGCAGGCGAAGTGATCAGTGCAAAACTCGAGCCCGTGCTCGCGGCGTTAAAACGCTTCTGATCCAGCGCAAGCTGCAAAAAAGCCGGCGATCGTGAGATCGCCGACTTTTGCATCTGTTTGCGCGTCGCTCAGACCTTCATGAGCGGCGGCTTGGCTGGACCTTTCGGACCATCCCCACCCTTCGGCTTGCGCGGCGCGGCGCGCTTACGGGTGCCGGGCAGCTTTTCAGGCTTCGGGGTCACCGGCCCTTCGACGAACTCGAAACCGATCTTCTCGGCGCCCGCTTCGCTTCCCTCGTCCTTCACCAGGACGACGCGGACGTGACCGCCACCCTTCAGCTTGCCGAACAGAACCTCGTCCGCCAAAGGCTTCTTGATGTGCTCCTGAATGACACGAGCCATCGGCCGCGCACCCATCTGCTCGTCGTAGCCTTCCTTCACCAGCCATGCCTTCGCAGGCTCGGACAGCTCGATAGTCACGTCGCGATCCGCCAGCTGGGCTTCAAGTTGGAGCACGAACTTCTCGACCACCATGCCGATCACATCAGGATTGAGGTGCGCGAACGACACGATCGCATCGAGACGATTGCGGAACTCGGGCGCGAACTGCCGGTTGATCGCCTCGTGATCCTCGCCTTCCCGCTTGCTGCGCGTGAAGCCGAATGCGGCCTTCGCCATGTCGGCAGCACCCGCATTGGTGGTCATGATCAGGATGACATTACGGAAATTGACCTGCTTGCCGTTGTGATCGGTCAGCTTGCCGTGATCCATGATTTGCAACAGTACGTTGTAGAGATCCGGGTGCGCTTTCTCGATTTCGTCGAGCAGCACCACGCAATGCGGATGCTGGTCCACGCCATCGGTCAAGAGACCGCCCTGATCGAATCCGACATAGCCCGGAGGTGCGCCGATCAGACGCGACACCGTATGCCGCTCCATATACTCCGACATATCGAAGCGGATCAGCTCGACGCCGAGAGACGCGGCCAGTTGCTTGGCCACCTCGGTTTTGCCGACACCGGTTGGGCCCGAGAACAGATACGAGCCAATCGGCTTCTCCGGCTCACGCAGGCCCGCGCGGGCGAGCTTGATCGAGGCGGACAAGGCTTCGATGGCCTTGTCCTGACCAAATACGGTCCGCTTCAGGGTCGTCTCGAGATGCTTGAGCACCTCGGCGTCGTCCTTGGAGACAGACTTCGGCGGAATCCGCGCCATCGTCGCGATGGTTACTTCGATTTCCTTGATGCCAATGGTCTTCTTGCGCTTGTTCTCAGGCACAAGCATCTGCGCTGCGCCGGATTCGTCGATCACGTCGATCGCCTTGTCTGGCAGCTTTCGGTCATGGATGTAGCGCGCCGAGAGGTTCACCGCCGCCTCAATGGCGTCGTTGGTGTACTTCAGCTTGTGATAATCTTCGAAATACGGCTTGAGGCCCTTGAGGATGCCAATGGCATCTTCAACGGTCGGCTCATTGACGTCGATCTTCTGGAACCGGCGTACCAGTGCGCGATCCTTCTCGAAGTGCTGCCGATATTCCTTGTAGGTAGTAGACCCCATGCAGCGGATCGTGCCGGACGCCAGCGCCGGCTTCAGCAGGTTCGACGCGTCCATCGCGCCGCCGGAGGTTGCGCCTGCTCCGATGACAGTGTGAATTTCGTCGATGAACAGGATCGCATTCGGATGCGCTTCCAGTTCCTTGATGACCTGCTTGAGGCGCTCTTCGAAATCGCCCCGATACCGCGTGCCAGCAAGCAGCGTGCCCATGTCGAGCGAGAACACCGTTGCGGCGGCCAGCACCTCCGGCACCTCGCTGTCAACGATGCGCTTGGCGAGACCTTCGGCTATCGCCGTCTTGCCGACGCCGGCTTCGCCGACGAACAGCGGGTTGTTCTTCTGGCGGCGGCACAGCACCTGGATGGCGCGGCTGATCTCGGCGTTGCGGCCGATGACGGGATCGATCTTTCCGTCGCGCGCCTTCTTGTTCAGGTTGACGCAATAGGTTTCGAGCGCCTCGCCCTTCTTCTTTGAATCCTCATTGCCCTTGGCATCGGCTTCTTCATCGACGCCGCGCACCGGCCGCGCCTCGGAGACGCCCGGACGCTTCGCAATGCCATGACTGATGTAGTTTACCGCATCGTAGCGGGTCATGTCCTGCTCCTGCAGGAAATAGGCCGCATGGCTTTCGCGCTCCGCAAAAATCGCGATCAGCACGTTGGCGCCTGTGACCTCTTCGCGGCCGGACGACTGCACGTGGATGACCGCGCGCTGCACGACACGCTGGAACCCGGCCGTCGGCTTGGCGTCGTCGGAACCTTCCGCGACCAGATTCTCAAATTCGGTTTCGAGGTAGTTGACGAGGCTGCCGCGCAGCTTGTCGAGATCGACGCTGCATGCACGCATTACAGCGGCGGCGTCAGAGTCGTCGATCAACGAAAGCAGCAGATGCTCGAGCGTCGCATACTGATGATGCCGCTCATTTGCGATGGCAAGCGCGCGGTGCAGGGATTGTTCAAGGCTCTGAGAGAAAGTCGGCATTCGCGTCCCTTATGGCCCCCGCCACTTCATTCGATCGGTTGTCGTCCGGTCCGGTCTGATCAGTTCCTGCAACCTGTTTGCATTCTCATCGCCCCATCCGGTTCCCACGCCGAACGAGACTCAAATGCTACTTCTTTTCCATCACGCATTGCAAAGGATGTTGGTGTTTTCGCGCAAAGTCCATGACCTGCGTCACCTTGGTTTCAGCGATCTCGTATGTAAAAACGCCGCATTCGCCGATCCCGTGATGATGAACATGCAACATGATCGTCGTCGCGGCTTCAACGTCCTTGTTGAAGAACTTCTCCAGAACATGAACAACGAACTCCATCGGAGTGTAGTCGTCGTTCAGGATCAACACGCGGTAGAGGTTCGGGCGCTTGGTCTTGGGCTTGACCTTGGTAATGACGGACGTGCCTGCCCCCCCCCGCCCCTCGCTGCCGCTATCATCCTTGCTCATTCGCGGGCGGGCGCTAGCGGTTTGTTCGCTGGACACCTTGGGCGCCGCGACTGGTTCCGGATATGAAGACGAGTGCAGCATGGCTTAAGAATTCAAAATCCCCACAAAGCGACCTTTCCGGCAACGAAAACGCCGTCGGATCAGATTAACAATATGGGTCGCCGTTCGCCCGCCCGCAAGCATGCCTTTGCTGGCTGGAATCGCGCCGGGAGAACCGCACGACGCCCGTACGGCAATGCCGGATGGTTAACGCAAGCGCCCAAAATCGCGCGAATTTCGTTATGAGGCGTTGAAGTGCTGTTGACAATACGAACCGATTGAGGGGCCGAAAGGTCCATTTCATGGGGCATTTTACGTAGATTGACGGCAACTTTTACCGCCCCTTCATTGCCCACTTCTACGACATGGCAGGACCCATTTTTGGTGACCGCAATGAACATTGCATCCATTTTCAAACGTTCCCGCACCTCAGGCCCCGGCTGTGCGGCTGGCGAATTGGTAAAATTCGAACGAAGCGGGAAACCCGATCTTCACGATGAAACCGCAGCCCCACGATCCCCGGCCGCCTACTTCTCAGGTGTACCCGTTATTCATCGCAACACTTTACTACCTCTTCACGCCTGCAGCCTATCTCGCGTCCCGGAGCCCTATTCTTCTGGTGACGTCATGAACGATGCATCGATTTTCAATCGCGTCCGCGGAACGATCGCGCACTTCCGCGATGCGCAAGGCGGCAACGTCGCCGTGATGTTCGGCATCGCAATCGTACCAATCCTGGGCTTCGTTGGGGCCGCCGTCGATTACGCTCGCGTCAACAACGCCCGCACCGCCATGCAGACCGCCCTCGACACCACTGCCCTGATGATCTCCAGGGACGCGTCGGGCCTCACGACCGACCAAATCAGCCAGAGGGCACAAGACTACTTTAACGCGCTCTACAAACACCCGGAGGCGCTCAACGTCGCGGTGACGGCCGGTTATTCCAAGAGCACCAGTCAGGGATCCAAGGTCGTCCTGACGGGGTCGGCCACCATGAAAACCGATTTCATGAAGGTCGTGGGGTATCCGAACCTCGATTTCGGCGCGAGTTCGACGACAGTCTGGGGTAACACCAGGATGCGCGTCGCCATGGCACTGGACATCACCGCATCGATGAACCGCGTCGGCAAACTCGACGCCATGAAAACGGCAGCCAAGAAACTGGTGGACACACTCAAGTCGTCGGCGAAAACCGTCGACGATGTGTATCTGTCAATCATTCCTTTCAACGTGATGGTCAATGTCGGCACCGCCAACAAGAACGCGGCCTGGCTTGATTGGGACAAAAGTTATGGCAGTTGCAGCCAATCGTCCAAGACGACGAAGAGTTCGTGTGTCGCAGCCGGCAAGGTATGGACCGCCAGCAATCTCAACAACTGGAAAGGTTGCGTGACAGATCGCACCCAATCTTATGACACGACCAAGGACGCGCCGACCACCGCCACCCCGGGGACGCTGTTTCTTGGCGAGAGTTATAACGACTGCGCTTCGTCGATCCTGCCGATGACGTCAGTGTTTACCGCCAACGAATCCGACGGATCGACGGACGACAGCACCATCAAGGGCAAGATTAATAATCTCGTCGCGGTCGGCTACACCAACCAGAGCATCGGCATGCAGTGGGCGTGGATGCTGCTGCAATCGACAGATCCGTTCCCGACGCCCGCCAAGGATGCGAACTACAAGTACACCGACGCGATCATCCTGCTGTCGGACGGAGCGAATACGCAGAATCGCTGGTACTCGTCGGCATCACCGATCGATGCGCGGCAGAAAATTCTCTGCGACAATATCAAGAACAAGACGAACGGAGCAACCGTGGTCTACACTATTCAGGTCAACACCGATGGCGATCCGGAATCCACCATTCTGAAATACTGCGCCGACAGCGGCAATTTCTATTCTTCGACCAGCGCAAGCGGCATCGCAGCCGCGTTCGATTCAATCGGAAACTCACTGTCGAAACTGCGTATCGCCAAGTAACGAACGGCGGATCATTCATCGCAATAAAAAAGCCCGGCGTTGAGCCGGGCTTTTTCGTGAGTGGAGAGAGCCTTGAATTAGTGAGCGGTCACCTTCGCGACCAGACCTTCGAAGGGCTTGAAAGCCTGCTTGGCGAGATCGGTGTAAAGCTCGCCGATCTTCTGCGACTCGGCAACGAACGTCTCGTATGACGTCTTGGCGTATTCGGTCTGCAGTTCGACCGCCTTTTCGATCGACTTCACGCCCGACAGCTTCTCAACGAAGCTCTTGGTGTCTTCGAACGACCTCTTGGCATACTCGCCGTAGGCATTCGCAATCGACTGAAGGCCGCTCGAGAACGTGTTGGCAGACGCAACTGCGGCATCGAACTGCTCTTTGCCGTACTGCTGAAATTCTTCAACCTTGACCATTACGGAGTGTCCTTTTCCCAGACTGTTGTCCTGCGCCGGGAAGTACCCGGCTCCCTAACCACGACTTTGGTAGTACTGCATCGCACAAATAAGTCAAGAATATTGTGCGTCGCACAATCGTCTTAAATCCGTGACAAAAGCTGCAAACTCCGGAAACCCTTGCTTAACCCTTTCGAAACCGTCGCGACCTAATTTGATTCCCTGCGCTTTTCACGTTCTCGAACGAATACGAAAAGCTGCGCGGTTCCAATACCTTAGCCGGATCACCGACTGTCCGGCTCCGGCCCTTTGGAGCCGCAGTTTCGCATGGACGACGCAGCCAGAAGATTGGCTGCGGCCGGACCAAATTTGGCCTCAGAACGAGGCGAATAAACTGGGAATCGGACGGGGAAATTCATGCTTGGGGTCAAATCGTCAGCGTCATCACGCACGCTTCGCCTTTGCCTTCTCGGCGTCGCCACCATCTCCGTGGCCGTAGCCTTTACCGTCGACACCGCAGACGCCCGGCGGCGTCACAAGCGCCACCACGCCGCAGTATCGAGTTACAGCCCCGCCTTCTCCTCCATCATCGTCGATGCCAACTCCGGCAGCACGCTCCAGGCCACCAGCGCCGACAGCCTGCGCCACCCCGCCTCGCTCACCAAGATCATGACCCTCTACATGCTGTTCGAACGGCTGGAGAGCGGCAAGCTCAAGCTCGATACCCCAATGGACGTATCAGCTCATGCATCTCAGCAGGCTCCGACCAAGCTCGGCCTGCGGCCAGGTCAAACGATCCGCGTCGAAGACGCGATCAAGGGTCTCGTCACCCGCTCCGCCAACGACGCCGCCGCTGTCATCGCTGAAACGATTGCCGGCGACGAGGATGATTTCGCCAAGTTGATGACGCGCAAGGCGCGCGCGCTCGGCATGAGCAAGACCATTTACAAGAACGCGTCTGGCCTTCCGGATAGTGAGCAGGTCACCACCGCGCGCGATCAGGCCACGCTCGGCCGCGCCATTCAGGACCGCTTCCCGAAATACTACCGCTACTTCGCGACCGAGGCGTTCAACTACAAGGGCCGCTCGATCCGCAACCACAACAAGCTGCTCGGCCGCGTCGAGGGCGTCGATGGCATCAAGACCGGTTATACCCGCGCCTCCGGCTTCAACCTCGTGACCTCGATGAAGCGCGGCAATCGCTATGTGGTTGGCGTCGTGATGGGCGGACGCAGCGGCGGCTCCCGCGACGCCATCATGCGCAACCTGCTCGCCGAGCATCTCGATGAGGCGGCAACCCGGCGCACTGTTGCAGCCATCACGGAACGCGGCAGCGACACGCAGGTCGCCAGCGCTGACGATTCCGAAGAGACAAAGATCGAAGCGAAAACCCGCGCCGCGCCGGTGGTTCAGGTGCAGGGCGCGATCAAGGTCGCATCGACTCCGCCGGAACCCGTCCCGCTTCCGGCGCCGCGCGCGCCGGTTGCACCGGTAAAGGTTGCGGCCGAAGCTCAGAACAAGCCAGCGCCGGCACCGCTCACCAGCGGCGTAATCGCCTCGCAGACTTTTGCCGCTATCCCGGGTTCCGCCGAACCGATGACTCCCGTGCGCGTGAAGACGGTTCAGGTTCGCATGGGTCAAACGAAGGTTGCGTCTGCTGCACCGGGTGCTCCCGCTCCGGTTGCCACCAGCGCCATTCCGGCGCCGCAAAGGGCCGAGGTCGCCGAGACTTCAAAGACTGTTGTCGCCAAGGCTGAAACCAAAGTCGAAACCAGGGTTGAGCCCAAGGTCGAATCCAAGGCCGATCGCCGCGCGGAACCATGGCCGGTCGCCTATAATCAGCCGCGTAGCGACTTCCCGGCACCGCTTCCCGCACAGCCCAATACCAGCAACGGCATTGGACAGGGCATCATCGGCTCCGCTCCTGCCCCTACCCCATCGACTCCGCAAGCGCAGACGCTGGCCTATGCAGACCCCGCACGCGGCGCACCGCCCACGACCCTGGGAGCACAGGCCGTCGCCCTTCAGACATCCGCGGTACCGCAACAGCAGCCGGCTCCGCAGCCGATACAGCAAGCCACCTTGCCGCCTGCGCAGCCGATGCAAACGATCCAGCACAACGGCGCGATCAAGACCGGCGCCCGCTCAGGCTGGATCATTCAGGTTGGCGCACTCGAAAGCGAAAACGAAGCCCGTCAGCGCCTCAGTGCCGCACGCGGCAGCGCCAGCAAGCTGCTCAGCGATGCAGAGCAGTTCACCGAGACGGTGTCCAAGGGCAACAAGACGCTCTATCGCGCACGCTTCGCCGGCCTCAACCAGGATTCCGCTGAAGCGGCATGCCGCACGCTAAAGCGCTCCGACATTTCCTGCATCGCTATTAGAAACTGATCGCAAGGCCATCCAGTCCGGATGAAGCGAAGCCCGCGGCGAAGCCGCGGGCTTTTTCTTTTCGGGTGGGGCCATGGGGTAACTTTTTGCGGCTCCACGCGCGCATGCAACCATTTTTCAAGACTTGGTCTCTAAAACATTAACTGCAGGATCGACCACGCCGGATAACGGCGGGCGTCCGCAGGGGCATTCAATACAGAGACGGAAAGGCTGCTCGCAGTTTGTAGCGTGATGTTGCGTGCTGGAGTCAGCGATGATTGCGAAGAAGAGTGTCCTTGGCCTCGTTCACACGGGCAGCGAGGTACGTCGAGCCCCCTTGGTCGGGATGAAGTTTCTTCATGAGCCCACGGTGCGCCCGGCTGATCTCATCACGCCCTGCGCCCGGCTTCAGGCCAAGGATCTGATAGGCCTCCTCCGCCGTCATTTTTCCGCTCGGCGCCGCACGGCGATCCTCGCCTCCACCCCGGCCTGCCCCTTCGCCCTGCGCGTGCTCACGCCAGGCGGGAAACCGGCGATCCAGATAACTTTCCAGAAGAGCCCAGCTCTCGGCATCGAACCCCCGCGCCAGAGCAATGAGTTCATCAAGCGTGAAGTCGTCCAGTACGCGCCCCGCTTCGGGGCCGGCGGTAATAAGCCCCTCAAGCGCCCCGGTGTCGTGGTCGAGCGTCATCTCTATAAACTGGGATCGTACCTTGGACTTCTGCCCGTTTGATTTCCACGCGCCGGGGCCGTAATTGCCCCAGGCCGAACCGAGCTGGGCGCCGAACGGCGACCAGCCCAGCAGGCCGGCGCCGAAAATTCCGAGCGGAATAGCCACAGCAAGCTCACCCCTCGCGCCGATAAACAGCGCCGCGGCCAGCGTGACAATGCCCCCGCCAGCGCGGACGACTTTCGCAAGCCACTTCGGATCGGCGCCCTTGACAATATTGAGGGCGACGTAGAGCAGCGCGACGGCGACGATGCCTGCGATCAGGGTCGGCATGGGTCAATCATTCTTCATGTTCAAGCGCGGTTCGCACGCGAAGGTGCGGCCTGACCGGTCAAGGTTCATGTAGGTGTCTAGCGTGCTTTGAGGAATGCCGACATCCGCGAATTTTTGCCGCTGGCGTTGGGGCAATGCCCCCGGCGAACCACCCTCGAGCGCTGCCGTGCATCCGCTACTTCATCTGCCCGAGCAGAGCCGCCGCTCCTGAGCCGTTCCTCGCCAGCCGCATCAACGCATCTCGCCCGCCGGCGGCATAGGCGGCTGCCGCGCGGAGAAGTTCGCGCAACTGCGCCGCCGAACCCATGTCGAAGCGGCACCACGCGCCGCCGGTCAGCCGCGCGATCTCACGGAATGCCGCCTCCGCCGTTGGATCATTGCCTTCCTGGAACATAAAGCACGGCACCTTCAGCAAGCCGAGTTCGCCCGCGGTGGCGCATAGCGCATCCACGCTCTCTTCCATCGCGTCGCCAACGAACACGATGGCACGCACGCCCGATGCGACAGCCTCGCGCCGTGCATCCGAGAGTACGCGGCCAAGCTGCGTCTGCCCGCCCCGGCAATCGATTTTGCCCATCAGCGTGGCGAGGTGCGCGGTATCGGATATCCATTGGCTGGCACGACACTCATTCAGACCGCGATAGTAGACGAGGCGAACTGAAAGGCCGCCGATACTTCCCGCCTCCCGGAACATATCCGCCTGAAGCTGGCACGCCATGTCCCACGTCGGCTGGCGGCTCATGGTGGCATCGAGAGCGAAGATCAGGCGGCCTGTCCCGGCCTTACCCGGCGTCATCGCACGAGCTTTTGCGACAAACGCCGCAATGTCCGCGGAGGCTGACGTCTGCGTGTCCGGCACGGTACGGGCGCGGCCTGAGACAGGCTGTTCGCCGGTTTTTGGAATGGTCGGATCGCGCGTCATCTTTGCTCGCGGTTAGTTGCGAGTCTTATGTGGAGCGCGGAGGACAATTGGTCAATTCATTCACCCCCCGAAAAGGCGATGGCCACCACCCTATTCGATTGGCACCGCGAGCCTTCCTATGAGCTGTGCTACCTCGCTCAACCGGCGATCGTCATGTTCGGCAACGGCACGCGCCAGACGCGACAGGCACTCGTCATCACTGACGACAGGCGGTGTCCGATGATCCGCCGATGGCGCGAGCGTGGGAGATCGGGAGAAACTACTGATGTCCATGACCGTCACCTCGTGGATTGAGTGATCTCAAGCGAGCAGAAAGTCATGCCACCAGCGTAATGTGGCGGTTTGAGGTAAGTCGACAGCTACCAACCGTTCTCACGCAAACGTGCAACCCGCCGGAAACAAACCCGGCGTGGACACCCGCGGTCAGAGGTTAGTTAATGGGGGGAGCAATCTGAGCCACAGAACCCGGATTCGGCACCACGATCTTCTTGGTGTCGACTGGTGCAAGCTTGCTCTCGGTCGCCAGGAACTTGTCGAGGACGCCCTGAATCGATGTCTTCACATTATCAGGTCCGCGATCGCTCATGTCTGTGTGCTGGAAGCCCGTGTTGACGACGGTGATCCCCGACTGCTCACATGTGTCATCATCCGGCACGACGCCGGGATCGGCCTTGAACACAGGATCTTTCGAACGGAACGACAGAATCTTGAATTTGCCCTCGGTGAGGAACGGCACGCGAAGATTATCGAGCGTGACGATCTTCTTCACATGCTCCGGATACATCTTGGCGAAGTACATCGAGATGTCGCCGCCATTGGAGTGTCCAACCAGCGTCAGATGATCATAGTCCGCATTCGGCTGGATCTTCGTCATCTGCTTCACGGTGAATTCGATATTCGCCACGCCGCGCTCATAGACAGGCAGGCGTCCGACATACAACTCGCCCACCTTGGTGACCAAGGGAGCATCGGTCGCCAAATCATGCTGGATGCTGGCGACAAAATACCCGCGAGCAGCGAGCACGTTGGCGAGAAAGGAGTACTCGGTGAATTTTACGGTGTTGCCGTGATTGACGATGGCAACAGGCAAAGTGAGCATGCCGGCGTTTGCCTGCATTTCCTTGTCACGGCGCACAGCAACCGCGACTTCAATCGGACGATCACGCGTTGAATCGTAGAGCGTCAGCGTCTCGTGACGGATCGCCCATTTGGTCGCGGTGAAGTATGCGACGACAACGATCGCAAACAGACCAAGCAGGATGAAAATTCCACGTTTCATCGCATCCTCGAAGTTGCCAGATCAGGCCAGAACCCCTCCGGGCCGCTCTGTCACAATACAGTGTTTTAGAATCCTTCGTACTTGTCCAGTTAGATGATGACAGGCGAGCGACAAACCAGCTTAATTTCCCGTCATGTGTCTGACATAGACCGGTTATTTGTGCGATGCATCAAATGTGCCAAAGCACCGGAAACGCATCGTTTGGTCTATGACGCGTGAATAACAAAGCGCGTAAACGGCAATAAGTTCACATTTTCAGCAAAGAATTGCTCGCTCGCAGTGGAACCGGCTCAGGAGCCGCCGAGGAACCAGGCTGCGATAGCCCTAAATCTAGGCTGTGAGACCGTGATTTTCCAGTGGACGGTCGACCTGGGCAAACCATTCGGCCCGAGTCGCGGCCCGGCGGCGGCCCCGTTCATCGATCGGGAGCTTCAGGTGGCGCAGCAGGCTCGTCACCTCCTCGCGGGCCGTCACGTGGGCCATGTTCGGACGGGTGCCCAGTGTGGCCTCGTCCAGGTCATCGAGCGCCGTCAGGCCACGCGGGAAGAACTCGCGGTAGACCACGCGCTCGGCGAAGCCATCAACCGGCCGGAAACCGAGCCGGAACGAGAGTTGGTCGAGTCCTTCCGCAATGAGCTGCTTGTTTCGCGACCCCAGCATCGACAGGCGATTTCGTACGACGATCCAGTCCGTGGTCGCGCCATCGAGATCGCGGCGCTGCTTGCGCGCGACCTTCACCATGGTTGCGTAATGGCTTTCGCCAATCACGGAATAGGTCGCCGGGTCCACAGAACCAAGCACGTCGAAATCGAGGAAGCTGTCGTTTATCGGCGTAACCAGCGTATCCGCCATCGAATGCGCCAACCGCATCAGGTAGCTGTCGGTGCCCGGCGTATCGATAACGATGAAGTCGTAGGTCCGCTCCACTGCACTGACCGCCGCGGAGAACTGCTCGAATTCCGACATCTCGTTGTCGTCGATCTGCATGCTCGAGCCCAGAGCGACACAGCAATGGTGCGGCACCTCAAGAGAGAGCCCGGTGCGCTGGACCCAGGCCCGCCGGTTCTCGATGTAGCGGGTGAAGCTCTTCTGGCGGGAATCGAGGTCGATGGTGGCGACGCGCTGCCCGGCCTTCAGCAGCGCAACCGCAACGTGAAGCGCTGTGGTGGACTTGCCCGACCCACCCTTCTCGTTGCCCAGCACGACGACATGCGCCGACCCGGACTGCCCCTGACTCGTCTGCAAAAGCATGCAAATCCCCTGTGGATATCTTCAGCCAAGTCCAGAAAGAATCAAGTGAAATTCGAATGGGCTGTGACTTCATGATGAATCTGCAGTCCGATGGGGTGCAAAGCCGTGCGTGGTCGTTGGCGCACACCACCGCCTTTGTTAAGACTGCGACCCACCTGACAATCACCCGTTGCAGACATCGGCACGAATGACCCGTTCCCCCATCATCGCCCGCACGCTTTCATCCCTTCACCGCGCCCGCGCCGAACTTGGCAAGCGCAATGCCACACTCGCACTTGTGCCGACCATGGGAGCGCTCCATGACGGCCATGTGTCGCTGGTCCGTCTCGCCAAACGGCGTGCACAGAAGGTCGCCGTATCGATCTTCGTGAACCCTACGCAGTTTGCGGCGCACGAAGATCTCGGCTCCTATCCGCGTACATGGAAGGAAGACCTCGCGCGCCTCAAGGCAGAGGGTGTCGATCTGATCTGGAATCCGGATGTGAAGACGATGTATCCGGACGGTTTCGCGACCCGCATTGCTCCCGAAGGTCCGGCGCTTGCAGGGCTTGAGGATAAGTTCCGCCCCCACTTCTTCGGTGGCGTGGCAACCGTCGTCGCCAAGTTGTTCACGCAGGTGCAGCCGGACATGGCCCTGTTTGGCGAGAAGGATTTTCAGCAGCTCAAGGTCGTCACCCGCATGGCGCGCGATCTCGATCTCGGCGTCAAGGTAATTGGCGGCGCGATCATCCGCGAGCGCGATGGCCTCGCGATGTCGTCACGCAACATTTATCTCTCGCCGGATCAGCGCCGGACGGCACCCGTGCTGTTTCGCACGCTCAAGGCGGCAGCGAAGCGGATGCGCGCTGGTGATGGCTTCGAGGTCGCGCTGTCCGATGGGGCGGACCACATTCGTCAAGCGGGATTTGCGCTTGATTATCTTGAGGCCCGGCACGCCGAGACGCTTGCGCCGATCGCATCCTTGAACGAGGGGCCGGTCCGGCTGCTGGTGGCGGCAAAAATCGGAACGACTCGCCTGATCGACAACATCAAGGCGTAGGGCGTGATTTTCTGAATAGTCACGCCCACACAAAAACTAGCCAAAGCAAGCCCAACTCACAGCAGGCCCAGCTCGCGCAGTTCGCGTCGCAGCGGCTCAGGCATTGCGGCCACGCTGGCAGCAGCCTTGCCGAGGTCCGGTGGCGCGCTCTTCGGATCGAGATAGCGCCAGCCCTGGAATGGCCGCATCGGCCGCGGTGACACCGCAATCAGCTTGGGCTCCATCACGAGGCGGCATCGCCCGATGCCATCCTTGTCGCGAAACGGCTCGATGCCGAGGATTTTTTCGCGCGCGGCGATTTCACCCTTGATGACCCAATAGATTGATCCACCGTCGAGAAGTTCATCGACGCGCTTGGGTGACATCCGGGTCACATGGATGTGGCGTGGCGGCAGGCCCTTCGCCTTGGCCTGCCTTACGCGCTCGGCGATCCAGCCCCTGAGATCCTTGATGGACGTGGCACCGACGCTAAGCTTGACGAGATGAAGCGGCATATTCGGGATCGCCAGCGCGACGCCACGGCATCACGCTTCAAATGGAGGAAGAGCGATCAGTTATCATCGCTCGCCGCGGGCGGTGCAAGCTGCACGGGTGCTTGTGCACGCGATTTCTGTGGCTGTGGCGGCGCGGCCTTTTTCGCGGCAGTGGGTGCCGGCTGAGGATTTATCACAGCAGCAGGCGCACTACGCGCAGGTGATGCAGCGGCAGGTTCCGATGGACGCCGTTCGGCCTGCGCGCCTTGCGCAGCCGGCTCAGGCGTCATGATGTTGATGGGAGGGATCGACGCTGCACTCGGAAAATCGCCCGACACAGGCTTCCCGGGCAGTGGCAGGGTACCCAGCACGGGGGCAGCTGCAGCACCAGCGGCCGTGACGACCGGCGGTGCATTCCACGACGAAGCATAGCGGCCGACAAAGTTGTCGTAGAGATTTTCGCTCATGTTGGACGAGATTTGTCCCGAGTTGGTGAGCGACTGAAAGAAAGGACAGGCCGCCGTCAGCGTGCAGCCCTCCCGCGTCTTGAGGACCTGGGCGACCAGTCCGTAGCGATCGCGCTCGATGGTCCGCCGCAAGGCGTTCAATTCAGGCGTCATCACCTTATTGGCGGTGGCGGCATTGCCGAAGGAGGCAAGCCGCGAAACCTGAGCAGCGGTGTAGGACACGCCGGCGGCGATTGAGTCAGCAGATGCGAACAGCGCTTTCTCACAGGCCGCCTCGACGCTCTCGCCGGCAAGCCCGTCAAGACATGCCAACGCCGGAAGCGACGCATTCGATTGTACGGCGGACTTGATGTCCCCGGAGATGGCACTGCTCCCAGCCGCGCGCATCATCGCAGTCACTGCAATGCCGATCGCCAGCAACGTGATAACAGTCAACGCGCCGTTTGCGACCGATCGATCGGCGCGAAACAGCGTGACCAGGAGAATGATTGCGAAGAAACCCGCTGCAGCGATGGTGAGCCACATCGGCAGGTTCGCCGATTGCCAAAAATTCTCGATCGATGATGCCCAGGCGCGGTCCATGCGAGGTCCCCTTCACAACGAACCAGACCAAGCGCCGCAACCGCGGCGAAATTCCGTCGCGGAAATATCTTAGGCGACGGCGAGTTGGCTTTCTTTCGCCACGCGCTCGAAGGCTTCGGTCGAACTCTTGATGCGGTACTGACAGTCGTCACCGTCTGTCGGCAGCAGGCGGATCACCTCGTAGGTTCCGCTCGCAGCTGGTCGCGCCACGTTGCTTGCCGTGAAATAGACAGTCTCTCCAACGATGTACTTGTGCTTCAACACCCACTCCATCACGCGATACGCGCATTTTGGCGGCCTGCCGTTGTCACGGCAAAACCAGTTTGACGCCCTGCGACGGTATAGCATGCCGGACCTCGATTTGCCAGATAAACCAACACACGGGAAGCGACACAATCCGTGTTATATTTCAATACCTTATAGCCATTTCTGAGGCCTTGCGTAGGCATCAAGGCAGGGTCCAGCGGTGTGCAACGCCGCAATTTTGCCTTCACTGCCGCTCCGAACAATTTCCCGGCAAGTTCAGTGTGTTAGTCTGGCAAGCTCACGCCGTGCGCGGCAGCGTACCTTGGGGGCTCGCTTGATCCACCGCCGTCGGTAAAACCTGAGCCAGGACGGTCGAAAGCTGGTCGACCGGGATGCCGAAGCGGGTGGCAAGTTTCCTGACGGTATCGTTCCCCAAAACGTCCTGCAGTTGCTGCGCACTGATCGGCAGATTGCTGCCAGTACCGATCCACGATCTCACCTGATCGCCAAATCCAGCTTGCTGCAGTTTGGCGACGATGGCGGTTAATCCGCTGTCGCTTCCACTGCCGAGAACCTCGCTCAGGATCACCGGAATAACAGCCGGGTCCAAGTCTCTTGCCGCCCTCGCCGCCATGACGCTGGTCAGCATGTCCAGAATTCCCATGGAGCAGTCCCTCGGCTCAGTCGACTTCGAACTTCTCGATGACCAGTGCTTCGGCCAGCGCAGCGCTGGTCCATTCCTGAAAGGCAGCATTCGCCAGCATCGTTTCCATGTACGCACGAACCGGCGGCGCTACGTCAATGGCATAAGTCCGGAAACGATGGACGACCGGCGCGAACATCGCGTCCGCGCCGCTGAAGCTGCCGAAGAGATACGGACCCTGCCCGCCGTGTTGCGCCCGGCACTCGGTCCATATCTGCTGGATGCGCGCGATGTTGGCCTTGGCATCGTCAGAGAGCGATTTCGAGCGGATCGGGCGATGAATGTTCATGCCGCATTCGTTGCGCAGCGCCATGAAACCGGAATGCATTTCCGCGGATATGGAGCGCGCGTGTGCGCGCGCGGCGACGTTCTGCGGCCACAGACGCGCGTCCGGAAATCGCTCGGCCGCGTACTCGATGATGGCAAGCGAATCCCAGACCGTGACATCGCCATCGATCAGCGCCGGCACCTTGCCCGACCGGGTCACGTCGAGAATGCGCTGCTTGTCGGCGTCGCCTGTGTAGAGCGGAATGACGATCTCATCGAAGGCAATTCCGGCCGCTTTCAGTGCCATCCACGGCCGCATCGACCACGAGGAATAATTCTTGTTCCCGATAACAAGCGTCAAAGCCATTGATTGAGATCTCCCTGCGGCACCGACCTTGCCATGACGGGCGCGCCGCAGGCAACCAGCCCTTGGGGAGCATCAAAACCGCTTCGCACCAGTCAGCTTCCTGTTCTATCGTATCCGGCATCCTTCGGAAGGCATCGAGTCGTGAACCTGTTTGCAACTGCCGACCTCGTGGCGATCGCATTCTTCGTCCTGGCGTGGATGGTCTACGCGATCACGCTTGAGCGCACAGGGCACGGACGCAACAGCCTCAACGCCCGCATGAGCATCTACCGTGAGGTCTGGGTGCGGCGCATTCTCGACCGTGAAACGCGGATGGTCGACATGCAGATCATGACATCGTTGCAGAACGGCACGGCATTCTTTGCATCGACGACTTTGCTGGCCATCGGCGGCGGATTGACGCTGCTGCGATCGACCGAGGAGGCCATGTCGGTACTCGCGACCCTGCCGTTCGGCATACGAAGCTCCCCTGCTTTATGGGAGATCAAATGCGTCGGACTCACCGTGATCTTCGTCTATGCGTTCTTCAAGTTCTCTTGGTCCTATCGCCTGTTCAACTATGTCGCCATCCTGCTCGGGGCAATGCCGTTCTCGGACAAGCGCGACACGCCCGAAGCGCAGTCGCATGTCATGCGAACCACGAAACTGTTCCAGTCGGCAGGCCGGCACTTCAATCGCGGCCAGCGGGCCTTCCTGTTCGCGCTGGGTTATCTCGGCTGGTTCATCAGCCCGTGGGTGCTGATCGCAACCACATTGGCCATCGTGATCGTGATGTGGCGCCGGCAGTTCGATTCCGACGCCTATCGGTCCATGTCGAAATAGGGCCTAGTGTCCTGAATTCGAAGTTCGCCTCATTGCGGTAGAAATGATGCGGACTTGCGAACCACCACACCAGCACGCTTGCCGCGCGGGCGGCGATGCGTCATGGCATGGGCATGAACAAATCCGATTCGAAGATCGCCGATGGCGGATCGCTGGACGACGCAATCCTCGCCGTGCTGGCACGGGCCGGCGCAAAGACCCTTAGCGCCCCTGAGATCGCTCACGCGATCGCTGCCGAGGACGAATGGCATGGGTTGCTGGTGCCGATCCGCAGGTCCGCCGTAGCGCTTGCACAGGCCGGCCGTCTCGTGATCTATCGCAAGGGCAAACCAGCCGACCCGAATGACTTTCGCGGGGTCTATCGGCTTGGATTGCCAAGGCACGATTAAGACCGGGCCTGATCTGGTCCGAAAACCGGTGCCCACTTTTCGGGGGCATGCCTAATTGGCTTTGCGCGGCCCCGGAAACAGCTCGCTGCTGCGACCTGTCGCCCAATAGGCGATCAGTCCGACCCACTCGTGAGCGGCGACGTCAGTGCGGGCGAGCCCCGCGCTTAATGTCGTAAAGGGCATCGTGGCATCGCTCCAGCCGCGCGTGCGCCAGTCCACCGGATGGGCTTCCACATCGAACCCCGCTTTTCGGAACGCGCCGATAGAGCGCGGCATGTGGAATGCCGAGGTCACGAGCAGCCAGCGCTCGCCTGGCTGCGGTGAAACCAGCTTGCGTGTGGAGGCCGCATTCTCGGCTGTGGTGCGGGAGCCGCTTTCCAGCACGATGCGGGCACGCTGCGTCCCGAAGTCCTCCAGCAGATCACCGGCAATTGGCGCTTCTGGCACAGGTTCTTCGAGCAGATTCGGGCTACCCCCGCTAAACACAATACGCGCTGAAGGAAAGCGGCGCGCAAGCTGCAGCATCGTGACGATCCGCTCGGCTGATGCGTCCATCTCGAGCGATCCCCGCGCCTGGCTATGCTCGGGATCTATCGAGCCTCCAAGGACGACAATGCCGTCCGGCGTCCGACCTCCCGCGCTCCACGCAGGAAAACGTTCGGTCAGCGGCAGCAGCAACAGATTGCCGAGTGACGAGTAGCCGCAGACCAGCAACAGCACGACGCCAGCAGCAAGAATGCGCGATCCGGCTTTACGGAAACGCGTCGCGAGCAGCACGGTACCCAGCGCGCAGAGTATCGCCACCGCGTTCGACGGCACAACAAAGAAACCGAGTATCTTGGACAAGGTGAAAAACATGAACGTCCTGAATGGGCGATCATCACGGGAAGATCAAGACGCCCTCAATCCCATTTGGGTGCGAAACCGAAATCGGTGATGCGGCCGCCGCGCGTCCCCATCGCAAAGATCTCGCCCATTTCATCATCGGTCAGGTTGAAATCGAAGACATCGAGATTCTCCGACAGGCGCTCGACTTTTGATGTGCGCGGAATCGCGACCACGTCTTGCTGAATCAGCCAGCGCAGGCAGACCTGTGCCGCAGTTTTTTCATAACGCGCGCCGATGCGGTTCAGCGCCTCCGCATTCTTGACCCGCCCTTTTGCGACCGGGCTGTATGCGACAAGCGCAAGGCCGTTGGCGCGACAGGCCGCCAGCACCTTATGCTGCTCCAGATAGGGATGATACTCGACCTGATTGCAGACCAGCGGCGCCGCAGCCTTTGCGACCGCCTCCTCCATCAGAGCCACTGTGAAATTCGACACCCCGATATTCCGGGTGAGACCAAGCTTCCGGGCCTCGACAAGCCCGCCCAGCGTCTCTTCCAGCGGCACCTGCGGATTAGGCCAGTGCAACAGAAGCAGATCGATGTCCGTCATGCGCAAACGCGCGAGGCTTTCCTTGGTCGATCGCAACAGATCATTTGGGGCGAAATGCGTCGTCCAGACTTTGGTCGTCACGAACACATCGGAGCGCTTGATGCCGGAGGCGCGCACTCCCTCGCCGACCTCACGTTCATTCTCATAGACCTGCGCAGTGTCGATATGACGATAGCCGAGACGCAATGCCTGTTCGACAAGACGCGCGCAAGCGCGCCCACGCAATTCCCATGTCCCGAGACCTATCGCCGGAATGCTGGCGCCATTCGCCTCAACCGTCTGCATGTCATGCCTCAGCGCGTCTTCCCGTCGTTGGACTCTGTGGAGATACCGTGAGCCGCACAGCAGCGGTTCAATCACTCCCTTCGCGCGAGCGCGGCAAAAACCATGTCAGGCTCATGCGCAATCACAGTCAGCAGCGCCCGCGCCGGCCCGCGTGGCGAGCGCTTGCCCTGCTCCCAGTTACGAATGGTCTCAAGAGGAACGCCGAGACGCGTGGCGAATTCGGCTTGCGTCAGTTTGGCGCGAAGGCGCAGATCGCGCACGGCTGGCACAGCAGTCGCTTTGAGCAATGGCGCGCTGTCGGGCATGTCGGGGACCAGCGGCGTTTCCCGCCCGTCCAGCAGCTCGACAATCCGCCCATCCGCCTTCAGCCGTAGCCGCTGCATGTGCACCCCTCCGCAGTTCAGGAGGGTCGGCCCAACGTGGTTAATCGCAGGTTAACAAAGAAGCCTTGCCGTCCGGAAAGTCGATCCCTCCGGACGGCTTGAGCCGGTAAGGCTATCGCATGCGGGCGGTGGCTTCGCGCCATGAACGGCGTCCGCCACCGTGGGCGAACCGCAGGCCCATTTCGCGGCCGCCGCCTGGATCGTAAGAAATATGGACGTGCTTCACCCGCCCTGCGTCGGTCGAGTAGCCGCCATCCCAGCCCTTGAGTTGCGCGTAGATGCAGCCATACGGACCGCGCACGTCGACGGCCTTGCCTTGAGCATGGAGCGACATCCGTCGCGTCCCCGCGATCCGCGTATGCCGGATGCCAGAGATCGCGTGCGTGCCCGGACATGCTGCCTGAATCGACGCGAGCTTGGCCTGCAACGGGCCGACGAGGCCTGAGGAGTATCCTTCCGATGCATGGGAGGCGCGTTCGGCCACTCGCGGTGACCGCTCAACGTTGCGCTGCGCGCGCTCAAGCGCCCGCTGCTGCCGCCTGCTCAAGCGAGGCGCGGCCGATTCCGCCGTGAAATATGCCGGTGCGGATTTGCGCTGGCTGCGCTGACGCGCGTGGACCGGATTGTCGACTCCGATGCATGGCATCGTGATGTTGCATTCGGGCGAAACCGCCGGCGTGCGAACGCGCGCTTCGGCGATTGACGACAACGCGCAAAGCGCCGCCACAGCGGTAACTGTTCTAATCAAAATTCTTAACTCCGGAGATTTTGCGTCGGGCCGGCCACGCACGGCACATCGCCCTGATCGCGATATTGTAAAAAGCCGCTGAAACATAGGCGTTTCGCGGCAAGCGACTCAGCGTGTTTTATTGGGGCAGATGGCGATAATGAGGCACAGATGTGGCCAGCGACCCGCTGAGCGCAGGGAACCTATGCGAAAAACGGGCAGCGTGAATCGTCATTGGAAGAAGCACGCCGCCAATAAGACTGTATCAGCGCAATCGAAGTCTGCCGAATTGCGTGTGCGTTTCCGCCATTGCGTAATCGACATAATCGAACGCAATGCTAAATGTGCGGCGCGCGAATATCGCATCCGGGAATTTGTCATGATCGTGCCTAGAATCGTGCTGCTCTCTCTCATCGCGTCGATATCGGTAGCCAACGCCGCCGACTGTCCGCGCAAGGACGCGCTCGGCACCTCCCGTGTCATGACGGTCGACCCGCGGGCATTTCCGCGTGTCGGCTTCAAGAGCTTCCCGCAATCCCTGCCACTGGCAGACAGGGAAGTCGTGCTGACGTTCGACGACGGCCCCTTCCCGCCGACAACGGCAAAGGTCTTGGCCACACTGGCCAGCGAATGCGTTCAGGCAACATTTTTTCTGATCGGCAGGAACGCAGAAGCCAATCCCGACATCGTCAAACGGATTGCAACTGCTGGCCACACCATCGGCCATCACACATGGTCGCACCGGCCACTCGATCGGATCGGCGAGTCACAGGCGATCGAGGAGATCGACCGCGGGATCGCTGCCGACGAAATGGCGCTGCACGGCGTAGCCCGGCGAATACCCTCCACGCCATTCTTCCGCTTTCCAGGCTTCGCCTCAACGCCCTCCCTGTTGAGCAGCCTTCAGTCACGCGGGATCGCGGTTTTCGGCGCGGATCTGTGGGCCAGCGACTGGAATCCCATGACTCCGGAGCAGCAATTGAACCAGTTGATCGAACGCCTCGACAACCGGGGCAAGGGGATCATTCTTCTCCATGACACCAAGGCACAGACAGCCAAAATGTTGCCCGCGTTCCTGCAACATCTCCGGCGCAACGGCTACAAGGTCGTTCATCTGGTCGCGCCGCGGCCGGTCAGGAGTTCCTTGAATGACCGATAGCTTCCGGGGCGCCCGAATTAATACGCTGTTCACAGACCTGACGGTAAGCCCGTCAGTCTCACGCCGTGCCCACAGGTTTTCAATGCGCCGAACCACCTCCGGAATCCGCACCGCGATCCTGACGACGGTCATCACTGCCGCAGCTTGGCTCGGCACCCCGCCGGCTCACGCTGCAGACTGTCCCGGCAATCCAACTGCGCTCGGCACGTCGCGCACTATTGTCGTGGACCCGAAAGAGCACCCGCGTATCGGCACCATGCAGTATGGCGAAACGCTGCCGCTCGAAGACCGCGAAGTGGTCCTGACCTTCGACGACGGTCCGCTTCCGGCTCACACCAATGCCATCCTCGACGCTCTCGCCGCACAATGCGTGAAGGCGACGTTCTTCGTGGTCGGCCGCATGGCCAAAGAGTTTCCGCAGGGCGTTCGGCGCATCCACGACGCCGGGCACACCATTGGCACGCACAGCGAGAACCACCCGTTCCAGTTCGGCAAGCTGCCACCCGAGCGCATGACTGCCGAAATCGATGACGGCATTGCCCACGTGGCCGCTGCCCTCGGCGATCCCTCGCTGCTTGCGCCGTTCTTCCGCGTTCCCGGGCTGCGCCGGAGCGCCTCGGTCGAGGCGGCACTCGACAGCCGCGGAATCATGAACTGGAGCGCCGATTTCCCCGCTGACGACTGGCGTCGAATTTCGCCGGCACAGGTTGCCCATTTCGCACTGTCGCGGCTTGAGGCAAAAGGCAAAGGCGTTCTGCTGCTACACGACATCCAGGCGCGAACCCAAGCCGCCCTGCCCGTGATCCTCCAGCAACTGAAAGAGCGCGGCTATCGCATCGTTCACGTCGTTCCCGCGACACCGGACCGGCCAAAGACCATCACCGACCCCGCTCAGTGGGTTCCGTACTGGATCCACGGCCCGAACGTTGCCGCGAAAACGCCGGGCGGCTTCATGTTCGGCGCGGCAGACACTCCGCCGCATGACGCTCCGCGATCCATCCGTTCGGTCTGGCTAATGCAACAGAAGCAAGCGGGGCGAATGTCTGTCGTCATGTTGCAGACGCCGCCCAACATGCCGCTCTCCAGCAAGACCCGGCGCACTGACATCTCCGCCGCGGGCAGACATCGGAGCCTGGCACGCCTTCCGGGCAGCCACCCGGTGCGGGCCAGCAATGGAACATTCCGGCCGCTCACGGCGCCGATCAAGACCGGCAGCCGCACGGATGCACCCCTCGGGCCGAATATCCGCTGAGCGCCGGCGGGCCCGGAGGCTAACTGGATTGCGCGGGCGCCCGCCGTGACCAGGAGAGCGCCAGAGGTCCAAGCATGATTCCGGCGGCCAGCAGGACAAAGGCGGCGGTCCATGCGGACGCGCTGGCCGGCCCACCGGCAACATCGAGCGCCATCCCAACGCCCCATGATCCCAAAGCCGACAGGCCAAATCCGACCGTCGAATGCATCGCCATGGTGGCGCCGCGATAATCCGGATTTGCCGCCATGGTCATGCCGGAGGTCAACGCGCCGGAGTCGGCAGGAACCGTCAGTGCATACAGGGCGATGAGCGGCAGCAGAATCCACGGCGACTTGTCGGCAGACAATCCAATCGCCAAGGCAACACCGGCCGACGCGATCATGATGGCCATGATCGCACGATGGCGACCGAACTTGAGCGCCATCTCGTTGCCTAAAATGCTCGCCGGCATGGCTATGATCGAAAAGGCGACACTGACGGCGACCGGCGACAGGATCGCAGAGCCGGCATTCTGCATGGAGACAAACGTCCAGAACGCAACGAGCCATGTCCGGATGCCGTAGAGCTCAAAGCAATGCGCACCGTAGCCGAGCACATAGCCCATGGCCGGTCTGTTGCTGATCACAGGAGCGAAATCGAGCAGTCGCCCCGAGGCCGGTTTTGGCGCCACGGGCCGCAGAAACAGGCATACCGCAATCATCGCCAGCGGGCCCACCGCGGTAACGACAAACGCGCTGCGCCAGCCCCAGCGTTCCGCGACAAGCTGCGAGACCAGGAAAGAAAGTCCGACACCGAACGAGAAAGCCGACGTGTAGAAGGTCACGGCACGCGATGAATCGCCGGGCGCCAGCCGGTCGGTCAGCGCCTTGAGGCCCGGCATGTAGGCTCCGGCAAAGCCGATGCCCGCGATGCCCCAGATGGCCGCCCCTGACCACAGTCCTTGTGCGAAGACCCCGAACATCATCGTCGCGAACGCACTGAGCAGCGATCCGGCAATAAGGATCGTGCGGGCGTCGATGCGGTCGGTTAGCGTGGCAAGGACCGGCACGGCGAGCATGTAACCGGCGGCATAGGAGCCCGCCAGAAGCCCGGCTTCGGCGCCGCTGAGACGCCATTCGGGAATGAGAAACTGCGCGAGCACGGACGGCACAACAACGTGCGGAAGCAGGCTCCCGAGTTGCGCCAGACACATCGCCCAGATCACCGGGCGCCCTTCCAGTCTCTTCACTCCCAGCACCTGTCGATACTAGCCGCAACCACAGCCGGATTTGCCATCCTGCTTTGCCGCAGCATCGTCCACACAGCAAGCATCGACGCCCGCCGGTGCGGTTCCTCCGCAGCAGCTGCCTCCGCCCGCGCCAGCCGCCGGTGCGCGACTGCACACACCCGTTTCAGGCAGGACAAGTTGAACCCGATTCGCGGCCTCGTGATCACCGGCAATCTCGGCTGCGATGGAGCGGACCTGCTCGTACCCCGTCAGCATCAGGAACGTTGGCGCTCGCCCATAAGACTTCATGCCGGCAAAATAAAATCCCGGCTCGTCCTGCGCCAGTTCGCGCGCGCCGTGAGGCCTGACCGTCCCGCAACTGTGCTCGTTGGGATCAATCAGTGGCGCCAGTGCAACCGGACATTCAATCGCGGGGTCGAGCTGAATCCTCAATTCGCGAACAAAGCTCAGGTCTGAACGAAACCCGGTCGCGACGATCAGTTCGTCGGCGATGACATTGCGGCCGCAGCAGGCAGAGCCGCCGCCGATCCGCAAACCATCCTTGTCCGCGCTCAGATGCGTCACGCGAAAATCCTTCTCGACCCGGATGTCTCCAGCGGCGACCAGCGCACCGAACGCTGAACCAAGCTCGCCACGGGCGGCGAGCTTGTCGTTGGCGCCGCCGCCGAAGGCTTTTGCCGGATTGTCACCACGCAGCAGCCAGATGACCTCCATCCCCGGCGACTGGGCCTTGAGCCGGGCAAGTTCGGTCAGCGTTCCGATGGCGGAATGGCCCGCGCCAAGCACGGCGACCCGTTTTCCAGCATAACGCTGACGATCGGCTCCCCATACGTCGGGCATGCCGTAAGCAATCCTGTTCTGGTTTTCCCGTTCGCCGATGGCACTCAGCCCGTTGGCGCCGGCAGGATTCGGGGCATGCCATGTGCCCGACGCATCGATGACGGCGTCAGCGCGTATCGTCTTCGGCCCCTGACCATTCTGGTAGCGGATTTCGAACGGTGCCGCCTCCCGGCCCCCTGTCTTGAGCTTGTCGAATCCGACACGGCTGATGTCCGTCACACGACTCGACGTGTGAATATGCGGCTTGAGTTCAGTCCTCTTGGCGAGAGGCTCCAGATAGAACTCCAGCAGTTCGCCACCGGTGGGATACTGATCGGGTGCCGGCGAATTCCAGCCGGTCGCGGCAAGCAGGCGCTGTGCAGCGCCGTCGATATTGTACTCCCACGGCGAAAACAGCTGGACGTGCTGCCACTGACGCACGGCATGGCCAATGTCGGCACCGGCCTCCAGGACAATCGGGGTCATCCCCCGCTCAAGGACGTGTGCGGCTGCGGCAAGGCCAACAGGCCCTGCCCCGATCACGGCCACTGCCTTTGCGTCACTCATGATCTTCTCCCATCAAACTAGAATTATCGAAATAACAGCCGCAAAGAATCAGGCCGCGGTTTTTGCATCCTTGCACTCGGCATCCGCGCAACACTCGGCCACGAGGAAATCGACCAGCTCCTGCATCACCGTGTAGTTCGCGTGGCAAACCAAGGTCGTCGACTCGCGGACCTGGGTGACCAGGCCGACCACAACCAAAGCCTTGATGTGATGCGACAGGGTCGAAGGCGCGATTTTCAGCTTGTCCTGCAAACGCCCCACCGGCATCCCGGCATCGCCCGCGCGAACAAGCGCACGATAAATTTTGAGCCGGGTCGGATTGCCCAGAGCTTCCAGGCGAGCGGATGCATCGTCGAGTTTCATGACCTTACATTCCTGCTCTTACATGCCGAAGTCAACTATATTTCTAGAATTATCGAAATATGGATTATGGTGCGAAGGTCTCAGAGGGACTTACAGCAATCGCTGCCCGTCGTAATGAGTCGGGGCCGCTGCATCGCCAAATACTTCGACCGCCGAAAAATTTGGCCTCAAACGTTGAATTGCCAAATCAGCAGAACGACGCCAGCCACTGCCGCACAACTCAGGCCCCAGCTGGCGACATACGCAGCCTCGTCAAGACCGGCGTCATTCATGTCTTCGGCCGGGCTTCCGAACAGCTGATGCCAATGATGAGCCATAGCAGCCTCCAATATTAGGGAGCCTGTGGAGATAATGCCGAGTTTCCCCTGTAGTTCCGCTCCGTCAGATGCAATCGCGACCGCGACGCGGTGAAGAAGCTGGCAAGGGCCGAAACGGACACATCTAATTCCCTCACCTACGCACGGCGTGCGGGCGCGAGAGCCGAAAGCTGAATGATTTCAAAGCTATTTTTTGAGGTGGTGCGCTCGGAGGGACTCGAACCCCCACCCTGTTACGGACTGCCACCTCAAGGCAGCGCGTCTACCAATTCCGCCACGAGCGCTAAAAGATCGGCCCCGGATTCACACCCGGCGCGGGATCAACCGGCGCCCATGTAACAAATCGAAGATGGTGGGACAAGGCCTTGGAGCAGCTTAGTCAAAGGCTTCCAAGACTATCTGTGGTCAGGCGTCCGGGGCAGCATTTGCTTGACTTCGACCGCGATCCGGTTGCGGTTGACGACCACCACACCGCTGGCAACCGGCAGGTTGTTGGCGAGCACCTTGACCTCGTCCTGCTCGGTCGCATCCAGTTCTATGATGGCGCCGCGGCTCAGCCGCATCACCTGATGGACCGGCATCGAGGTGGTTCCGAGAACCACCATCAGATCGACAGAGACGTTATCGAGGGTTGGCACTTTGACATCCGCATCCACAAATGAACGATAGCTTCAGATCACCACGGTTATGGTTACCCAATGGTTAATGTGCTCCAGGAGCGCCGCGAAGACCCTGCCCTGACGTCATTTTTCGCCCGATCCGGCCCACCCGCCGAGTGGCTGGTAACGGATTCGCCGGTGGCCTATCCCGAAGCTATCGACATCATGGAAAAGCGGGCGGCGGACATTGCCGCCGGCCACGCGTCCGAGCTTGTCTGGCTGTTGGAGCACCCCCCGCTGTACACGTCAGGAACCAGTGCAAAACCCGGTGACCTGATCGATGCACGCTTTCCGGTGTTCTCCACGGGCCGGGGTGGGCAATTCACCTATCACGGTCCCGGGCAGCGGGTGGTCTATCTGATGCTCGACCTCAAGCGCCGCCGTCCTGACGTCCGCGCCTATGTGGCCAGCCTTGAGCAGTTCACGATTCGCGCCCTCGCCGCCTTCAATGTCCGCGGCGAACGGCGCGAGGATCGTGTCGGCGTCTGGGTGGCGCGGCCTGAAAGAGGCCCTTCCCACGAGGACAAGATCGCCGCAATCGGGGTCCGCCTGAAGCGCTGGGTCTCGCTGCACGGCATCTCGATCAACGTCGAGCCGGATCTCACGCACTTTTCGGGTATTGTCCCGTGTGGCGTCGAAGATCCCAGCTACGGCGTCACCAGCCTTGTCGATCTCGGTCTGCCAGTCACGATGCACGATGTCGACGTTGCCCTGAAGCTGGCGTTCGAGGACATCTTTGGCGCCTGAGCGCTGCGCACCGCCCTGCCAGTGGACGCCGCCCATAGGGTGATCGGCAACGGATTCTCGATTTGGAAGGAAATCTCAACGCCGCCACGCAGGCTTGCCGCCAGATTCTTGATATCGAACCAAATCATGCGGATGCGTCGCAGCTGCTGAAGAAGCTCGACGCCGAGCGGCATCGCGCGGTACCGCCCGATATCACCGTGGCCAAGAGCCACCATCAGCGCGGGCAGATCGCGGAAGCGGAAAAGGCGTATCGGGCCATCCTGCAAGCAGAGCCGAAACACCCCGATGCGATGTATCTCCTTGGCGTAGCATTACTCCAGCAACGCAGATTCGAAGCTGTCGAGCAGCAGCTCCGGCTCGCGATCAGCCTGCAGCCGAACGTTGCAATGCTCCACTACAACCGGGGTCTCGCCCTCCAGCAACTCGGACGGCATCAGGAGGCGCTCACCAGCTTCGATTCTGCTCTCGCACTCAAGCCTGACTATGATTTGGCCCTGGCTCAGCGGAACAGTATTTTGAAGATTGTTCCGCACATCGGCGTCGATCGAAGTCTCTGAAGCAGAGACCTTCGAGGAGATCCTTGGAGTCCTCGAAGGTGCTGATCATAAGTTGGGGTCTACCTCAGGCTGCGGCGCTGCGCGGCGCGCTCGCCAGCTTGCCGGCGATATAGCGGCGTTCCTGGGTCAGGCCGCCGAACCCGTAAGCATCCGAGCGCGCATCATGGACGTAGATGTAGCTCTCGTTGTGCAGCGGGCCGAGCAGGTCATCCATCCGCTTGAATGTTGCTGCGATGAAGTCCGCCTTCTCGTCCTTGCTGTTGGTTCCGTCGGAGATGTGAATATCGACCCAGACGCTGGCCAGCTTTTGCTCGGCCAGCGATTGTCCGCCGGCGAACCAGTCGGCCGCATCCACGGATTGCACGATCACCGCGGTGACCTTGGGGTCCTTGTGCAGGATGTCCGCCGAGAGCTTGGTGACAGCAGCCGCGATATCGGCTTTCAGCGACGGAGCGTGACGGTGTGACGTGTACTGGACGTTGATGAGGGGCATGGACGTTCTCCTGAAATTGCGCGGGCAACGCATGGAGAGAAACTAGACCCTGGCGCATCATCTTGGTATCTTATGATATCAGATAACAATCATAACGATCTGTGATTATAAAATGAACGCCCTTGATATCCCGACCGTTCAGGCCTTCCTGCTGGTGGCCGAGTTGCAGAGCTTTACCCGCGCCGCCGAGGCGCTCGGCACGACGCAGGCTGGCGTCAGCATGAAGCTCCAGCGCCTCGAAGCCACGCTTGGAAAGCGGCTGGTGGAGCGCTCTCCCCGCGCGGTCCGCCTGACCGCCGACGGCGCAGCGTTTCAGGACAATGCCCGCGCACTGATCGCCGCCCACAACCGCGCGCTATCGGGGTCCATTCCGGTGAGCCAGCAACTGACCCTTGGCATCAGCGACCACGCCGCGGGCCCCGAACTGGTGCCCATTCTCGAAAAGCTGCGCGGCGCGGCGCCCTCACTGACACTGGCGGTGACCATCGATTTCTCGCGAACGCTGCTGGACGCTTTCGATGGCGGCGAACTTGATGCGGTTGTGGTGCGTCAGGAAGGAAGCCGGCGCGGCGGGGAAAACCTTTGCACCGATGACTTCGGCTGGTTCGCCTCGCCCGGATTCCACTGGGCCAAGGGCGAAATGCTGCGTGTCGCAACGCTGGCCTCGCCATGCGGAGTCCGGGCCACGGCAGCCCGAGTACTCGACAAGGCTGGCGTCAAATGGAATGAAGCTTTCATTGGTGGAGGAGTGACGGCTGTCGCCGCCGCTGCATCCGCAGGACTGGCGGTCGCACCGCTTGCGAAGCGGATCGCGCCCGCCGGCACGGTCGATGTCGGACCGGCGTTCGGATTGCCCCGGCTCAGCCCATCCAAAGTGATGCTCTATTCCCGCGTCAGCGACGCATCGAAGCGGTCTGCGCTACGCATTCTCGCGGCGACCTTCCGCAAGGAAGCCAGCGCGAAATAATACCGCATCAGATCGTTGGCAGAACCGAGAAGCGCTCACCGGTCGCGCGCAGTTTCAACATGTCTTCGCCAGCCGGTTCGTGATCGATCGCGGTCACGCGCGCCATGCCGGGCCCGTGCTGACATTTTTCGATCAGCCCAGCCACATCGGCTTCGGAACCGGAAAGCACCGCTTCCACCGTGCCGTCCCTGCGGTTGCGCGCCCATCCGGCGAGCCCCCGCTCAATCGCCTCGCCCTCGATCCAGGCGCGGTACCCCACGCCCTGTACCCTCCCTCGAACGATGATGTGGCGGATGATGTCGCTCATCACACTGGCCTCGTGGTCTAGTTCTTAAGCCCGAGGAAATTCTCGTTGCGTATCTTCATTTCCGCGCTGCGCATCACGCGGTTGGTCAACTCGGCTGACGGCAGTCCCTTCAAATCCTTCGGTGCAACGCCATCGCGCAACGCTCTTTGCGTTTCATAAACAGCCTGTATTGCCGCGGCGATCGGCTGATGCCCCTGATTGGCGACGCGCACCCGCTGGCTCGCCAAAAAAGCCATATCGGCAAGTTCGCCATCGGCGCTCCCCATGATAATGGGTAGTTTCGTTGCGGCGGCGATAGCCTGAAGCTCAGCACGGGTTTTCAAGCCGGTGAAAAACAGCGCATCGACGCCTGCAGCCTCATAGGCCCTGGCACGCGCAACCGTATCGTCGATGTTGGTGATGGACGCCGCGCCCGTACGGCCAACGATCACCAGCGACAGATCGGACCGGCCATCGAGCGCCGCCTTCATCTTGCCGACACCTTCGTCAATCGGGATCACCTGCGGTTTGGCTTGTCCATAAGCCTGCGGCAGCAGCGTGTCCTCGATGGTGAGACCAGCAGCGCCGGCGGCCTCAAGCTCCTGCACCGTGCGCCGAACATTGAGCGCGTTGCCGTAGCCGTGATCGGCATCGACCAGCACCGGGATGTTTCCGGCGCGGCAAATGCGCCGCACCTGCTCGGCGAGTTCCGACAGCGTGATCAGGAGCAGATCCGGATCGCCGATGATTGTCAGCGACGCCGCAGACCCGCCGAGCAGACCGAGTTCGAACCCGACGTCTTCAGCGATGCGCGCCGAGATCGGATCGTACACCGAGCCCGGCTTGATGACGTCCTTGCCCGACAGGATGGCCCGGAATGCTTCGCGCTTTTCCTGCGGGACCATTTCACCCTCACGCAAATTCGAGGATCAGTGCATCCACCGCCAATGTCGCGCCCGGCGTGGCAGCGATTTTCTTCACGACACCATCGCGCTCTGCACGCAGCACGTTCTGCATCTTCATTGCCTCGATGACCGCAAGCGTCTCGCCCGCCTTGACGTCCTGACCTTCGGTTACCGCGATCGAGATCACGAGGCCCGGCATCGGACATAGCACCTTCTTGCCGGTGTCGGCGGCTGACGTCACCGGCATCAGGCGCGCGGCGGTGGCTTCGGTTTCCGTAAAGACCTGCACAGGCAGTTCATAACCCTGATAGGCCAGCCGGAAGCCGTTCGGCATCGGCCTCACCTGCACCGCGACAGGATGACCGGCGATGGTGCCCTGCCAGACCGGATCGCCGGGCTTCCAGTTCGAGAGCAGCGTCACGGGCTGACCAAGGTTTCCATCGGCAGCAACCAGGCGAACAACGATCCCCTCGCCATCACGCGCGATTTCAAGCTGAACCTCGTTGCGATCAAGCCAGACCGAACGGCGGCGTTCACGCGACACGGCGCGGCCATTCAACTGACCGGAAATCTGCCGCTTGCGCTCGCCCAGAATGTGATCGACGGCGGCACCGACCGCGGCGATGCGATGCGCGGTCTCGCCTTCCGGCGCGCGCGGGCCGAAGCCCTTGGGAAACTCCTCGGCGATGAAGCCGGTCGACAGATTGCCCTCGCGCCAGCGCGGATGGTTCATCAGCGCCGACAGGAACGGAATGTTGTGGCGGATGCCGTCGATATAAAACGAATCCAGCGCCTGTGATTGCGCCTCAATGGCGGCGGCGCGCGATGACGCATGGGTCACCAGCTTGGCGATCATCGGATCGTAATAGATCGAAATCTCGCCGCCTTCCTGCACGCCGGTGTCGTTGCGCACGGTGATGTCGTCTACCTTGCTCTCCGCGGGCGGGCGATACTTCACCAGCCGCCCGATCGACGGCAGGAAATTCCGGAACGGATCTTCCGCATAGACGCGGGACTCGACCGCCCATCCGGTGAGCGTGACATCCTTCTGCGCCAGCGCGAGCTTCTCGCCGGCCGCGACGCGGATCATCTGCTCCACGAGATCGATGCCGGTGACGAGTTCGGTCACCGGATGCTCGACCTGAAGCCGCGTGTTCATTTCGAGGAAGTAGAAGCTCTTGTCCTGACCGGCGACAAATTCCACAGTTCCCGCGGAATCGTAATTGACGGCCTTTGCCAGCGCGACGGCCTGCTCGCCCATCTTGCGGCGGGTGGCTTCATCGAGCAGCGGCGACGGGGCTTCCTCAATCACCTTCTGGTTGCGGCGCTGGATCGAGCATTCCCGCTCGCCGAGGTAGATGACGTTGCCGTGCTTGTCGCCGAGGATCTGGATTTCGATGTGGCGCGGATCGACGATGAATTTTTCGATGAAGACGCGGTCGTCTCCGAACGACGCCTTCGCCTCGGCCTTGGCGAGGTTGAACCCCTCCTCGACTTCGGATTTCGAATGCGCGATGCGCATGCCCTTGCCGCCGCCGCCGGCTGACGCCTTGATCATGACGGGATAACCGATCTCGTCGGCGATTTTGACGGCATGCACGCCGTCCTCGATCACACCGAGATGGCCGGGGACGGTTGATACCTTGGCCTTGGCCGCCGCCTTCTTCGACTCGATCTTGTCGCCCATCGCGGCGATCGCGCCGGGATTGGGACCGATGAACACGATACCCGCCGCTTCGAGCGCGCGCGGAAACGCCTCGCGCTCGGACAGAAACCCGTAACCCGGATGCACCGCCTCCGCGCCGGTCTGGCGACAGGCCTCGACGATCTTCTCCATGACGAGATAGCTCTCGGCGGCCTGCGGCGGTCCGATGAAGACGGCTTCGTCGGCCATCTCGACATGGAGCGCGTCGCGGTCCGCATCCGAGTACACAGCGACAGTCTTGATGCCCATCCGGCGCGCGGTCTTGATGACCCGGCAAGCGATTTCGCCGCGATTGGCGATCAGTATCTTTTTGAACATGGGATTTGACTTGATCTTCTTGTCTTGAGGGCGGGACCGACCCCGGCCGGGGCACCTATTTGGCATGCGCCGGGGATTGTAACAATTCCGTTGTACAGGGAAACTACACCTGCCCTGGCCTTCGGCTTATCGGCTCAACCAGAAACTGGCCGGGTACGGGAAACCCCAATGCGCTGCACAATCCTATTGTCGGCCACCTGCGCCCTCGCCTTGTCGAGCATCACGGCTTTCGCCCAAAATGAGCGCCCTCGCAACCTCATTCTCTTCGTGCCGGACGGTATGCGGGCGCGGATGGTGAAGCCGGAAACCGCCCCGGCCATGGCTGCATTGCGCGACAAAGGCGTCAATTTCGCCAATCCGCACTCGCTGTTCCCGACCTTCACCACCGCCAACGCGTCCGCGATGGCCACCGGCCACTATCTCGGCGACACCGGCGATTTCAGCAACACGATCTATACTGGCTATCCGGTGGCGCACGCCAACGGAACGGTCGTGCCGTTCCTCGAGAACAACGCGGTCCTGGCCGAAGTGGACGAGCACTTTGGCGGCGACTATCTCAACGAAGAAACCGTCCTCAAGCTCGCGCGAGAAAAGGGATACAGCACAGCGGCGCTCGGCAAGGTCGGCCCTACCCTGATATTCGATCACACGGATCGTGCCGACCGATCGGGGCTGCATTCAATTGTGATCGACGATTCCACCGGAGGGAAAAACGGCGTTCCGCTCTCGCAGGAAATGCAGGACGCACTGACCAAAGCCAATTTGCCGCTGGTGACACCCTCGCGCGGTGAAAGCGGCAAGGCGGGAGATTTCAAGACGCCGGGCCCACGCGTCGTCAACATCGAACAGCAGGCCTACTTCGCCGATGTCGCCACGAAAATCATTCTGCCGATGTTCAAGGCGCGCAACAAGCCATTCGTGCTGGTGTTCTGGTCACGCGATCCGGACGGCGCGCAGCACAACCACGGCGACAGCCTGAACACGATCACGCCCGGCATCAACGGCCCCACCTCGCTTGCAGGTATCAGGAACGCCGACAACAATCTCGCGCAGCTCCGCAAGGCGCTCGACGAGCTTGGCCTGTCGGCAAGCACCAACATCATCGTCTCTGCCGATCACGGTTTCTCGACCATCTCGAAGGAAAGCAGGACCAGCCCGTCGACCAGGATCACCTATGACGACACGCCGAAAGGCTTTCTGCCCTTGGGCTTTCTGGCGATCGATCTTGCGAAGGCGTTGAACCTTCCGCTGTTCGATCCGAACGACAAGAATGCGCGCGTTCCCGATAATGCCCATCCGCGGGCCGGCAACGGTCTGCTCGGATCGAATCCTGAAAAGCCCGACGTTGTAGTCGCGACCAATGGCGGCTCGGATTTGATCTATCTTCCGGGGAAGGATCGCAAGCTCGCCGGCCGCATCGTCAAGGCGCTGCTTGAGCAGGATTATGTCAGCGGCATTTTCGTCGACAACGATCTGGGACGCTTTCCCGGAACGCTGCCTCTGTCGGTGCTCAGCCTGCGCGGCAAGGCCGTGACGCCGCACCCGGCGATTGTTGTCAATTTCCGGTCCTACTCATCCGGCTGTGACGAGCCGACGGTATGCTCGGTTTCGGTCGCCGACACAGTGCTGCGGCAGGGCCAGGGCATGCACGGCAGTTTCAGCCGCGGTGACACCATGAACTTCATGGCGGCGATCGGCCCGGATTTCAAAACCGGCTACACCGACACCCTTCCGGTCAGCAACGCCGATGTCGGGGTCACCGCCGCGAAGCTTCTCGGCCTCGACCGCAAACCGAAAGGCGCGCTGGTTGGCCGGGTGCTGACGGAAGCCATGCCCAACGGCGTCTCGCCCAAGGGCTTTACCGGAACGATCACAGGCAAGCCTGCCGCCAATGGCTTGCGCACGGTGCTGCAATTCCAGCGCGTGCTGGATCAGCGCTATTTCGGTGCTGCGGGATTTCCGGGGCGGACGGTCGGCCTTCCGGAGACAGTCAAAACAGCAGGCGCAAGGTAGCGACTGCCGCTTTGACGTAAGAGCCTGCCTTACATTCCGAGGTCGAGGAAGTTCGGCAGCGTGTGGGCCAGCGGCAAGGTCGCCGCGCCGATCAGGGTAGCGACCAGCCGCATCAGCGCGCGATTGTTACGGCGCGTGCCGCGCATCTGCTTTGCGATCCATTCCAGCACCTCGGTGTTCACACCGACAGCCGTGGTGGGCGCCCAGCTCTCGATCGAAGTGTCAGGTGACAGCGCAACGGAGCGCGGCGGAACCGGCAGGCCGGAAGCCGCTGCAGCATGATGCACGATCGCCTTGGCGAAAAGATCGTCGAAACGGCCATCGTCGCTGCGCTCGGTCGCGGCCTTGTTGATCTCGAACAGGGTCTCAGCTTCGGCGCGGCTGACCGGCTGGTTGGTGTTCGCCGCAGCGGTCAGGATCCGTACGCACCAGGCGGCGTCATCCGCATCCAGCGCCCTGGAAAAATGAACCCGCCCAGCGGTGGTGGGCCCCTCGCCCGTGATCACGCCATCGCGCACGAAAGCGAGCGCGTAAGCGGACACGTCGCGGTCGGCAATGGAGCCGGTTTCGATTTTCCGGATCAGTTCGGAAAGCGGTGCGTTCGAGGCGATCGAGGCGGACGTCATGTTACTTTTCTCTTTTTGTGTCCCGCAGCATTTTCATGCGGGTGTAAACGAAGCGTTAATGAAGCGATTCGGAGCACGCTTCTTTCTCTTATGGTTGCGGATTGGTCGCAGTGACCGCCCGCGAGGTTCACCAATGACAACGGGAACCGGCGGCGTTGCGGCGCATCAAAGTCAAATTCGGGGCATAGCGAAAAAGTGAGCAAACACCGGAGAAGGCATTACATTTCCGTAATCCGCAGGAAGGCAGCAGGGATTTTCTGAAGCATGGCGGTGCGCGAGAAGGTTATTGCCCTTTTCGCTACACGGTTTCGTTTCCGGATCTTCGCCGCTATATCTCCACCGCGAGATTTTCTTCGCAACTCTAGGTACGTGAGGGCAAAGACATGACAATTCAGATTGGCGCGGAGGCGCCCGATTTCGAGGCTGACACCACCGAGGGACGCATCAAGTTTCACGACTGGATCGGCAACAGCTGGGCCCTGCTGTTTTCGCATCCCAAGGACTTCACCCCCGTCTGCACCACCGAACTCGGGACGCTGGCGCGGCTGAAGCCGGAGTTCGACAAGCGCGGCGTCAAACTGATGGGCCTGAGCGTCGATCCAGTCGAGAACCACACCAGGTGGGGCGACGACATCAAGGAGACGCAGGGATTTGCGCCGAACTATCCGATGATCGGCGACACCGATCTCGCGGTGGCAAAGCTCTACAACATGCTGCCGGCGAGCACGTCGGGCGACGCCAACAGCCGCACCGCTGCCGACAATGCCACGGTGCGCACCGTGTTCGTCATCGGCCCGGACAAGAAGGTGAAGCTGGTGCTGGTCTATCCGATGACCACCGGGCGCAACTTCGACGAAATCCTTCGCGTGATCGACTCGTTGCAACTGACGGCGAAGCATCGCGTCGCCACCCCTGCTGACTGGAAGCAGGGTGAAGACGTCATCATCGCCGGTTCGGTCACCGACGACGAGGCCAAGACGATTTATCCGGGTGGCTGGAAATCGCCGAAGCCCTATATACGGATCGTTCCGCAGCCGAAATAACGGCAACAACACCGCAAGGAAAAGGGACGCGCCGCGTCCCTTTTTTTTGTCGCTGCGGTCAAATCCGTGGCATCGGCCAGTTTGCAATCAGCAGCCCCGGAGTGGACGACATCGCCGTGACGAACGTGCCCCACGCAACATCCACAAGCACCACCGGCCACGTCCAGTGCTTGCAGCGACAGCGACGTTGCAGCGACAGCGACGTCAGTTCGAACGTCACGTAACAGAACAAGCCGAACGGCACGCCATAGAGAAGCGTCGAATGCCATTCCGCTTCAACTGATCCTCCCGGACGGCAATCGCGTGTAGCAGGAACTACGCACGATTTCCGATCCGATTGCACTTGCGGTGCAATTCAGACGAACAAACCTCAGGCCGCTCTCACGCCCTCGAGAAAACGCCCGACCTCAGCCTGGAGGTGCAGGCTTTCGCCGCTCAGAACCTGCGCCGATTTGAGGATATCGTCCGACGTCTCGCCGGTCCGGTTCGCGCCGTGAGCCACTTCCCCGACATTGGCGGCGACCTCGGTTGTCACGCTCGCGGCAGCCTGAACGCTTTTGGCGATTTCCTGCGTCGCTGCCCCCTGCTGATCCACCGCAGCCGCAATCGATGTGGCAATCTTGTTGATGTGTTCAATGGTCTGCCCGATAGCCTTGATCGCGGAAACCGATTCCTGTGTCGCAGACTGCATGTTGACGATATGGCTGCTGATCTCGTCAGTAGCTTTCGCGGTCTGTCCGGCCAGAGTTTTGACTTCCTGGGCCACCACGGCGAAACCTCGTCCAGCCTCGCCTGCCCGCGCCGCTTCAATGGTCGCATTGAGCGCAAGAAGGTTGGTTTGTTCGGCAATCGACGTGATGAGTTTTACGACATCGCCGATGCGGTCGCCCGCTCTAGACAGTTCCGCCATCCGCTCATCGGTGGCGGCGGCCTGCTTCACAGCATTGGCGGCAATTCCGTTCGATTCCTGAACCCGGCGACTGATCTCGGCGATAGAACTGGTGAGTTCCTCTGATGCCGCAGCCGCGTTGCGGACATGTTCTGATGCCCGCGTCGACGCATCGGCGGAGGCCCTGGAAAGATGCGCCGTACTGCGCGCGGTTTCTGTCAGATTGCGCGCGGCGCTTTCGAATTGGCCCGACGAGTTCATCACCTTGTCGATGATGCCACCGACGGTGGACTGGAATTCGTCCACGAAGCTTTGCAGTTCAGCCTTTCGGCGCTGCACGGCCTCTGCTTCGGCGGTCTTTCGCTCCGCTTCGAGCCGGCGGCGCTCAAGCGAGTTCGCCTTGAACACACCGATGGTCCGGGCAATGGACCCGATCTCGTCGTAGCGATCGACGTGTTCGATCGTCACGTTAGGCTTGCCTTCCGCGAGCGCCGTCAACGTATCCGTGACGGACCGGAGCGGACGCGTCACACTGCGCACGATCAACATCGTCAAAGCGAGCACCAGCAGCGCCCCGATCACCGCAGCAATCGTCATCATCGTCATCGCGTGCCGGAGCATGGCATCGAGCGGCGCCGTTGGAATTCCCACGTAGAGAATTCCGATGATCTTCCCGGCGGCGTCAAACACGGGCTGATAAGCGGTCATGAAGCTGTTGCCGAACAGCACGGCGGGTCCTTTGTAGGCTTGGCCGTTTCGGATGACCGCCTGCGCCGGATGATCCGCCGCCAATTGGGTCCCGACGGCGCGGTCGCCGTTCTCCTTCTTCACGTTGGTGGTCCTGCGGACGAACTGCCTGGTCGCCTCATCGTAAACAAAGACCGTGGCGTTTCCGCCGACATAGGCCGTCGCACGATCGACCGTCTTGTGATCCTTGAAATCCGGCATCGCCGGAATCTCGGCCCGGCTCACGTTCCCGTCCTTGATCGCGATCTTGGCGTCGCCATAAGTCTCGGCGAATGCGAGAGCCAGTGTCCGAAGGCTGGTTTCGATGTCGGATTTGCCTCTGGCCTCGAACTCCGAACTCAGCGACCAATAGGCCGCCCCCACCACCATCGAGGTGGTTGCAGCGATCAACACCGCCGCACAGATTGTTGCCTTGGTTCCGAGCTTGAATTTCAGGAAACTGAAAGAATTCTTCCCCAACCCGAGTGCCATCGCGTCGTCTCCGAAAATGCTTTCCGATCAAAATCGGCAAATTTTGACAGTATATATTTACCGCGCCATTAACGGTTCGCTGGGCGGTCAGGCACAGCCGCTAAGGTCAGGATCGCCAGCGCAATGACAGGTTCCTTGGTTTCCCCACTGATCGTCTGGTTCCGTGACGATCTGCGGCTATCCGACCATCCAGCCCTGTACGCAGCCGCGTCGAGCGGCGCGCCGCTGCTTTGTCTTTACGTGCTGGACGAAGAGAGCGGTTCCCTGCGCTCGCCTCGCGGGCGTCCGATTGGCAGTGCGTCACGCTGGTGGCTCGCGCAATCGCTACGGAGCTTGCAAGCGAGCCTCACCGCACGCACCCAGACACTGGTGCTCCGTCAGGGCCCAGCCGCAAATGTCGTCGCAGGCCTCGCACGGGAAATTCAGGCATCAGCCGTGCATTGGATCGAGAGCGATATCGCAAACCAGGCGGCCGTCGAGCGAGGCGTCAGCGCGGCGCTCGAAGAGATCGGCGTCGCAGCGCGCACCTTTCCGAGCGATTTGCTGGTGAAGCCAACAAGTCTTCGCAGCAAGGAAGGCCGTGGGCTGCGCGTGTTCACGCCATTCTGGAAACGTGTTCTGAGTTTGGGCGACCCGCCGCAACCCTTGCCCGCGCCCAAGACCCTGAAGGCCGGACCAAAGGTTCCCAGTGACGATCTCGCGTCGTGGCGCCTTGAGCCTACACGCCCCGATTGGGCTGCGGGGCTGCGCGACACATGGGCGCCGGGCGAAACCGCTGCGCAAGAACGGCTTAAGGATTTTCTCGACGGCGACATCGCTGACTACGCGTCGTTACGCGACCGCCCCGATCGCGACGGCACCTCTCGGCTATCACCGCATCTGCGGTTTGGCGAAATCAGCCCGCGTCAGGTCTGGCATGCCGCCAATTTCGCTGCGGCAAGAAAGCCGGCCATTGCCTCAGGTGTCGGCAAATTCCTGAGCGAGCTTGGCTGGCGCGAGTTCTCGCGGCATCTGCTGTTCGATCTTCCGCAACTGGCGGAGAAAAATCTTCAGACATCATTCGATGCATTTCCATGGCGCAACGATCCGAAAGCCTTGCACGCATGGCAACGCGGCCAAACCGGATATCCCATTGTCGATGCCGGCATGCGCGAGCTTTGGCACACCGGCATCATGCACAATCGTGTGCGCATGGTGACGGCGTCATTTCTCGTCAAGCACCTGCTGATTGATTGGCGTCATGGCGAAAAATGGTTCTGGGATACGCTGGTGGACGCCGATCCCGGCAGCAACCCTGCGAGCTGGCAATGGGTTGCCGGCACCGGCGCCGATGCGGCCCCTTATTTCCGCGTCTTCAATCCGATCCTGCAGGGCGAGAAGTTTGATCCGGACGGCGCTTATGTTTCGAAGTGGGTGCCCGAACTGGCACGTCTTCCGGCCAGGCTGATCCATCAACCATGGGAAGCAACACCGATGGAGCTTGCCGCCGCCGGAGTTACGCTCGGAAAGATCTATCCGGAACCAATCGTCGATCACAAGGCTGCGCGCGCACGCGCGCTCGCGGCGTACGCCAAGACCCGCTCAACTTAAGACACCCTCACCTTAAGCCGAGCGTGCGGGAGCTGTATTCTTGTTCACAAGCAATACCGCCGCCGCACAGATCACCATGCCGATGATCGAGAGCAGATCCAGCCGCTCGTCGAACAGCACATAGGCCATGATCGCCGTGACACCGGGCACGAGGTAGAACAGGCTTGCGAACTGCGTCGCGGCGGAATGACGGATCAGCCAGTACAGCAGTCCGATCGACCCGATCGAAAGCACGACGACCAGCCACGCGAGCCCGAATACGAACGCATGATTCCAAACAATCACACGCGTCTCGAACAGCCAGGCTCCGATTGCGAACAACAAAGCCGCCGACAGGAACTGAATGAAATTTCCGGGACGCCAGTCGATCTGACTGCAGTAGCGCTTTTGGTAGAGTGTCCCGAGCGTAATGCTGATCAGGGCAATGCAGGTGGCGAGCCACCCCCAACCCGCCTGCCCCGAGATCGTCCGGCCGTGCAGCACGATCACCGTTCCAGCCAGCCCCATCAGCAGACCTGTCCATTGCAACGGTGTGACGCGCTCACCGAGCCAGCGGTTCGCCAGCGTGGAGGTCAGGATCGGTTGGAGGCCGGGGATCAGTGCGGATAGTCCAGCCGGCACCGAATGGTAGATAGCGACCGACGTCCCGCCGAGATAAAAGCCATGGACCAGAAGTCCGGCGACCGCGCTGTGAAATACATCGGCGCCCTTCGGCCATTTCGGCCGGTAAATCGCAGCGATCACGCCCATCAGCAATGCCGCTAACACCATGCGCACCGCGAGATAGGTCAGCGGCTCGGCTCCGCCCAGCACATACTTTGTACCGATAAATCCGGTACTCCACAGCACGACGAAGACCGCAGGCGCAGCCCGTGCGGCAATCGATTCGATTGTTGGCTCTGACGGCAAACGGCTCATTTGCGCAACTGCTTGCCCGATCCTATGGTATCGGGCAATCAGCAAATACGCCGGGCCATGCGTTCAAAAAATGCAGAGCCACGCCAAGCAAGCACAAAGGTTCAGTTCATGGATGTTCGCGCCGCCGTCGCCATCGCAGCCGGTAAACCGCTCGAGATCACCACCGTTCAACTCGAAGGCCCCCGCGAGGGCGAAGTGATGGTCGAGATCAAGGCGACCGGTATATGTCACACCGATGAATTCACGCTGTCCGGTGCCGATCCGGAAGGCCTCTTCCCCGCAATCCTTGGCCACGAAGGCGCGGGTGTCGTCGTTGACGTGGGCCGCGGCGTCACCAGCGTCAAGAAAGGCGATCACGTCATTCCGCTATATACGCCGGAATGCCGCCAGTGCCCGTCCTGCCTGTCGCGCAAGACCAATCTCTGCACCGCGATCCGCGCCACGCAGGGACAGGGCCTGATGCCCGACGGCACCTCCCGCTTCTCCCTCGGCGGCAAGCCGATCCACCACTACATGGGCACCTCGACCTTCGCGAACTACACCGTGCTGCCGGAGATCGCGGTGGCGAAGATCCGCGAAGACGCGCCGTTCGACAAGGTCTGCTACATCGGCTGCGGCGTCACCACCGGCATCGGCGCGGTCATCAATACCGCGAAGGTCGAGCAAGGCGCCAAGGCAATCGTGTTCGGCCTCGGCGGCATCGGGTTGAACGTGCTGCAGGGCCTGCGGCTCGCCGGCGCGGACATGATCATCGGCGTCGATATCAACAATGACCGCAAGGCCTGGGGCGAACGCTTCGGGATGACGCATTTCGTCAACCCGACGGAGGTCGGCAAGGATCTCGTCGCGCATCTCGTCAACATAACGAAGACGAAAGAAGATCAGATCGGCGGCGCGGATTACACATTCGACTGCACCGGTAATGTCACCGTCATGCGCCAGGCGCTGGAGGCCTGCCATCGCGGCTGGGGACAATCGATCGTCATTGGTGTGGCACCCTCGGGCGCCGAAATCGCAACGCGGCCATTCCAGCTTGTGACGGGGCGTGTGTGGAAAGGTACGGCCTTCGGCGGCGCGCGCGGCCGGACCGACGTGCCGAAGATCGTCGACTGGTACATGCAGGGAAAGATTCAAATCGATCCGATGATCACGCATGTGATGCCGCTGAACGACATCAACAAGGCGTTCGATTTGATGAAGCGCGGAGAGTCGATCAGAGGCGTCGTGACGTTCTAGACTTGCCATGCCACACGCTCAATGTCGTCCCCGCCTGCGCGGGGACGACGTGTTGAGATTTCCGATCTCTCCTTGACATGTCTCGATCTAGGATTATATTCTCAATCGTTCTGTTCGTGAGGGGCGCTTCTCGAGGGCGCTTTTGAAGCGGAGCAGGATGCGGCGCCCGCGCGCGTGTCTCGCACACACGTCGTCCGGGAGGCTGGGGTCAGCG
>Ga0233442_1000354_pt1 | contig 49247 bp, 53 predicted proteins | sample SI_123_September_3_FD_182789 | JGI IMG/M metagenome (GOLD analysis project Ga0233442, IMG submission 182789) | Seawater microbial communities from Saanich Inlet, British Columbia, Canada - SI_123_September2016_150_MG | ecosystem: Environmental > Aquatic > Marine > Inlet | place: Canada: British... | reverse complement strand
CGGCATTAAACGGAATGGCCATCATATTGGTCTCAAAATCAATGAAGTGTAATGGGAATTTCCAATCTGCCATTTTATCAAATAACTCATCTTGAATATCTTCACTGATGTCGTTATTCTGAACTTTTTCAATTTGTAGTGCCTGCCGTGGACTTCGACTACCTGAATATTCCAACTGACCAGATTTCAATCTTTTCATTAAATATTTTTCAATTTCCACATCTTTTTGATAATAAATATTATCCTGTAAGAACTCTTTCACTTTTGGCTTATGCCAAATATTAAAAATGTGGGGTTCGTTCACATCGAAGTTCTCTCCCTTTTCACTTTTCCAACACTCTTCAAATCCGCTTTTCATTTCTGGGTGTTTTTCATCTTTATGAAATTCACAGTCTTTACAGTGTTTCCCAACTCCCTGTAGATAGATATCACCGGGTTTATTATAGTATTTAGTATACTCATAAATACGGCTTTCAAATTCTTTAAAATCTTCAACGGTTCTATCTTTGGGTGGAACCGCTTCTCCTGCCCATATTTGTTTCACAAGAGACCGCACATTCTCTTTTTTTAGAATATCTTCACCCACATTAATTTTGACTCCTTCGGGATGGGTATAACATTCTTTTCTTTCTTTCTTTTTTTTATTCCTTCGAATACGAAAATGCTGATTCAAATCATCCACTGTTGTGGTTTTATTTTTTTCCGCCATCATCAGATACGGTTTAACCTGCCATTCGGGAAAAGCATGCTCCATAACCCATGTTTGAAAAGCCACATCAAACAAATAAGGTCGCCAACCCGGCCGGATATAATTACTTAATTTTTCACTTTTATAATAGAATTCTGGATTGTCTGAATCAAAAGACTTTGCTTTTACTTCGATTAATTCAACTTTATTTCCTACCTTTTTTAAAATATCAACTCGAATAAAAAAACGATCATCAAAAAGTATGGCCGCTTCAAAAATGGTTACATTTTCTCTCTCTAGTAATTTATTTGTTATTGAAAGGGCTTTATCATAGCCAAGTTCATCAACGGGAATACCTTCGTGATAATATTGTTTGGCCAATTCACCCACCTGAAAACCACCTTCTGCCAATGCCTGTAAAAATTCGTTATCTTGTTTATTACTGACATATTCCTTTTTGCCTGTATATCGTAATTTTGTAGGGCATTCTAATGCTACGCCAAATCTAGATTTAGTTAACGTTTTCATTCTTCCAACTCTCCTAATTCCCCACCCAATTCCAATTGTTTCACCGACTGAATAGCATTCCCCGCAATTCCTTTAATTGAGCCATACATATCAATGGTATTGGTGGTTACTTTTTGAATTTGTTTATCCCGTTGTTTCCAAATTCGCTGCATAGACCGTTTTTCACTTTCAAGGTCATTTCCCATTTGAGTAAATCCTTCTACAATAGCTTCAATCTGTAATCGAAACTCATTCCCAGACAAAAAAGTGTATAGCATTTCCATTTTTCCACCTTTATTCTCTTGCACAACCATGGCGTGACTAATTTGAATAATCGACTTCCTCAACACAATGGAGAGCCCTTTAAATTCATCAAAATTGCAAATCCAAATCCCATCTTTCTGTCCCAATCTCGGCATATCGCTTGGCATAGCTTCGGTAACAAGAATTCCAATATCTGCACTTTTTGCTCGCATATCTGCTTTGAATTTCTCTATCCATGATGGTTGGAATAATTTGGTCCGTTTACTTTCGTAATAAATCGTCCCACAATTTTGACGTTCCCGCGTATGGACAGTTTGTAAACAATCAGCGCCTCGGGCACCTTTTTTGATTTCCTCTATTGTATCCAAACGGAATTGGTTGCCAAGCCATTCTTCTATTTCCAATTCACCGGATTCTCCCAGTATTCTTGATGACCCCTCTTCTTGGTTCCGCTTCATTTCTTCTATGAGTTTTGTTTGCTCATCAAATTTTATCTGAAACTGTTTAATACGAGTTTGACTTTGATCTTCAACCGTCTTCTGGATTTTCTTTTTCTCTTCCAAAAGAATCTTACTCAAATCTTTTTGTGCTTTTGCTTCCACTTCAAATTTTATCTCATCTTTTTCCCGTTTGAGTTTCTCAATCTCAGCTTTGGTTCTGTTTAATTCCTGAACTTGTTTTGATTTCTCTTCCAGCTCCTTTTCCATCATAGAAAGTTGTTCCTGATTTTCTTCTAGAAGTCTCTTTTTTAGTTTTGCTTCTACTTTCTCCCGTTCAGATTTCAGTTCCTTTTTTACCTCTATTTCGATGGATGTATTTAGGTCTTCCTTTTGTTTTTCTAATGCATCTTTTTCTTTAGACAAATTCTTTTCTAAGGCAGATATTTTTTCTTTTTCAGCATCACGTTCATCTTCATATTTCTCCGTAAGCTGTTTCTCTAATTGATGGGTCAATACATCATTTATATCTATATCTTTCCCGCATTCGGGACATTGGATGACTGTTTTGTTATTTGGCATGTTTAATCTCTTAAATATTTTAATCCATAGTAACGTTTAACTAACATTGAAACGCTGTTTTAATCTTTCAATTATTTGTTCTTTCCGTGATTTATAGAATTCATCAAATTTTAAAAATTCAAGAGAATCAATATCTTGTTTCATTGCTTATTAGCAAACGGATTCATAACGCTAATGGAATCATATTTCTGGCCATCATTCAAATCTTCTGTATAAAGTATAGAAGAAAGTGAAGATTCTGCCGACTGTAAAATAAGCGCATCCCAAAATGATAAGACGAATTTAGTTTGTTTTTTAATGGCACCTCGAATCATTTCCGGCGTAATGGTAATCACGTTTAAATACCCAAAAGAGTCCATGGCAGTTAATACCATTTCAGAAGGAATTCCCAGTTTTGTTGTTGCAACCACATAAAATTCTTGCAAGACTTGTGTAGAAATATTTCCACGACCAGTTTCTATGGCTTCAACCATGAGCGATTTTGCAATATTTTGCTTTTTTTCATCTGCTTTATCAAATGCATACACCAGAATATTGGTATCAAAAAATACGTTTTTAGATGTCATAAATTTCTTTTCGTTCCCACTTTTTCCCATTGGAGTTTCCATGAATACGATCCACTGTATTTAAGAAAAATTCAACATCATTTTGTTTATCGTGTGATTCAGATACAATCGATTTGAGAAAAGCCCTCACCATTTTGTTTAAGGACGTATTGTGCTCGCCAGCATATTTGCGGGCTTTTTTTATAAGTATTTCATCGGCTGATAGCGTAATATTCATTTGTTTATCCTATTATGTATGCACATATTATGTGCTTATTATGACAAAAACAATAAATGTTATCAATTTTAGTGACATATCCAGTGGATATTGATCACCTACTTGTTCGTCATAGAACGCAGACTGGTAAGTAATTTTCATTTTCTTACCTTACATCTCACCCTGTCATAGTGGGATTTGTGGTGGTTATTTAAAAAATCGATATACTGATAATACTTGCTCATAAACTAATAGAAGCGTGATCTTCAAAAATAATGGAAGCATTTTTTACTATTTCTCCATCTTTGTTAAAAGTATAAGTTTTTCCATCATAATGATGATAAATATAAATGTCTATTTTTCCCCACATTTTCAGTTCGCCTTCATTTTCAATAAAATGAGATTTTACAAATTTTGAAATAGTATCTAATACTTCTTTATCCGATTTGAAAATGAGCTTTTCTATGTTTGGCAGAACATAGCGAAAACTTTCCATTATGGCTAATGCAAAAATAGGTTGAGACGCTCTTTTAAAATTGGTATTCACGAAAATATATACCTCTGTAAATTTTTCATATTCCTTGACTGTTTTCTCAAAAATTTCCAATTCACTTTTTACAATTTTTGGGTCAAAATTTAATGCGGCGCTTAATTTTACAAAAAATTGTTCCGCTGTATATTTGTAATCATAATGTCCGCTGCTTAACCAGTCATATATATTTTGTGATCTCAAAAAGGCATTAATGGATTTTTTACCTTTTTCTACAGAATGGTAGTCCATCTTTGAAACGACTTCATCCTGGGATGTCTTGTTTAATTTTGCTTTTATTGTGCCTAATAAATTCATGATAGTCTTATTCTATGCTTCAAAGCCAAATCTCATATTCGATGATCCAAATGTGGATGCCACTTCAATTTCGCAGTATTTCATTAAGTCATCCAGTTTTAGTATTTTGTTTTTCCCTTTCCGAGATGCGGCTTCCGTAGCAGCATTCTTGACGATGATGGTAATTTGACCTCCTGTGACTTGATACTGTTTGGCAAGAAAATGAAGATCCATCTCATCTGAACCTGGTATAGTCTTCGGTAAATGAAGTTTCCACAAAGCTTCTCTTCCCACCTCACCGGGCATGGGGAAATCCAGCTTCAAGTGAAATCGCCGACTAAAGGCTGTATCCAAATTCTCTTTCATATTGGTGGTTGCAATCAATACACCCCGAAGCTTTTCAAAAGCTTCCAAAAATAGGTTCTGCATAGAATTAAACATGACGTCCACCGACGAACCTGTTTTATCGAGTCGTTTAGACAAAAACTGATCCGCTTCATTGAGCAACAAAACAGGTGGATTTTCTGTTCGCCTTACAATCCGTTCAAATACAGTAAAAATCCGTCTCACATTCTTTTCACTTTGCCCTACCCACATAGATTGAACTTTACTCACATCTGTAACAAGCAGGTTTTTGCCTAACGCTTTGGCAATGGCTCCGGCGGCAAAAGTTTTGCCCGTCCCTGGTGGTCCTGCAAACAACATGAGCATGCCCGGCTCCATCTGTCTTTTGACTCTGCCCACGACTTCCATGCTCGTATCATATAATCCCCAATCGGTTAAAACCGAATCTACATTTTGTTCATATTGCCCTAATCCAAATCGAATGGTGTCTTTCATTTCTTTTGGCAGGATGAGTTCGTCAAATGTTTGTTTGGGCGCAAGAATAGTAAAGAGATTATCCCCTTTTAAGATTTGTTTCAGTCGGTCTCCATCCGTAGCTGGGGATTTTAAAATGATATGTCTCACTATATCCGAAGCAATGCGCAAGTCTGTGCCTTTACTTCTAAAAAATGCGGACTCTGTTGTTTCGATCAGTCCCGATTTCACCAATTTGGAATCATCAGAAATATATTCTCTATTTTGGTATTTCTCATGCTGATTTCGGCTGATGAGTTGCAATACATCATCGCTATCGGTGTTATTATCGTCCATATCTTCTTTCACGAGATAAATCAAAATTGTTGCTTCCGTTTCATCTAGACTATATTCGTCAATCACGTCTTGCAGGGGAAACACTTCATCAGTTAACTCGGAGCGAGAGAATATCCTGCCCCGCCATTCCATTGCTTTGAGTAAATCGTTAGCATCACTTTCATTTAAGTCGATATCCATCAGACCATTTTGATAATCATTATACCGGCAATCATTCAAATTCTCCACATACTGGAACCAATCGGACAAATACTCTTTATTATCTTTATAAGGTTTTTTAGCATCGCATTGGATGTTCTGTTCTTCACCCATCAATAATTTGACAAAGGAACGATGAAAATGAATATCATATTCCAAAAGAGTTGATTTAAGAACACTCACCTTTTTCTCTTTTTCATGTGCGGAAGTAAATGGGGAAAAATTGGTTCCCCCATGAATGCGTTTCTTTTGAGAATAAAAGATATTTCGTTCCACAAGAGAGACAATGGTATCAAGATAATCAATACTTTGTTGTCTATCGCCATATATACGAGAAAGTAAATCCAATGGATCAATCTGACTTACCCCATTTTTGACTGTTTCCAGCCAGGCACAGGAGATGAGAATAGTTTCGGTATGATTAAACTTGAATGGTTTTAAAATTGGAAGGGATGAGATTTTTTTCCACAATTTTTTGATTTTGGGTTGTTGAATATCAACATTTAGAATTTTTTGGTCATTTTCAGAATCGTAGAATAATTCCCCGAGTTGAAGTAATAAAGTGTGTGGATTATGTGTGTTTGACATGTTTGACTCCTATTGTTACCCTGAACTTATAGGGGGACAAAGTCAGATCATGTCGTTATGGGCTATTTATATTTTATAACGTAATAGTCTCTGGTGCAATAAACACCTTACTTAATTCTGGCATTATTTCATTCTTAGCTTCCATGACCATTTCCGGCGTATTGGTTTTTTGGCTCAAATGTCCAAAAACAACCCATTGTATTTTATTCAAATCTAAATGATCTCGAATAAATTCCATGGTCTGCTTATTGGATAAATGTCCATAATCTCCCCGAATCCGTTCTCGAATCCAATCCTTATATTTTGGATGGGTCATGAGCATATCCACATCGTGGTTTGCTTCCAATAGTAATGCATCGCATGTTTTTAATGCTTTTGTCATTTTATCCGTTATGATGCCCGTGTCCGTTAAATGGCCATAACGCATTTTGGATTTTTTATCTTCCACAATAAAGAAAATACCACCTTTAGAATCGTGGTTAGTTTCGTGAGCTTCCACGAGAAAATCTCCCATGTCTATTGTGTCACCTGATATAATAAAGTTGATGTCACAGTTATCCAATTGGATGTTTTTACTTATATTTGTAAATGTTGCTTCTTCAAGATAAACTTTCGAACTCGTTGATCTTGCCACTCTACCAACACCACCCAAATGATCGCCGTGCTCATGGGTAACAAAAATGGCATCTACAGGAAATTCTTCTTTAACAAACAGTCTGGATTGACTCACACCGCAATCAATTAGAATAGATGTGTTGGGCGTATAAACTCGGCATGCATTGCCGTCGCTTCCGCTGTAGAGAATATCAATTTTCATGAAGACTTCTTTATTTTATCTTCCGCCTGAATTAACGTATCCAAATCATCTTGGTCAGCCTGTTGGGCTTCATATTTTTTTCGCTTGGTATCAAAATTAGAATAAACATTACTCACCAATTTTTCCATTTCAGAATTAGTTATTTTGCCGGAATGCTTCAATATCATTTTGTTATTTAAATCAAGGATTTTATCTACATTTTCTCGCCAAAAGTTCAAGGTAAAATCCAATCGGTCCTTGGCGCGTAATTCAGCCGTTTCTAAAAAGATAACCACTAAACGGTTAAGCGTATCTATTTCATCTTCGTTCAGATAGTTTTTCGCTATGAGAATATCTTGTTTTCTAACAATCGTTCCTTTCCAAGATGTCAGTGCCATATTCGGTTTATTTTCATCGGCTCGTTCAGTGATTATTTCCGAAGCAGTTTTATGTGTAACGCCATATAGCAATTTATTTTGAGTTTCAGCAAAAAACATTTGGGCTGATTTATCGGTTTTGTCATAATCACTGCTCAAGGCAAACAGGTCTCTTATTTTTTGGTAAAACCGTTTTTCAGATGAACGAATATCACGGATGCGTTCTAATAATTCATCGAAATAATCGGGTCTGCCATCAGGATTTTTTAATCGTTCATCATCCATGATAAACCCTTTCACCATATACTCTTTCAAATTGCGGTTTGCCCAAATCCTGAATTGGGTTCCTCGCTTGCTCCTTACTCTAAATCCAATGGAAAGAATCATATCCAGCGAGTAAAACGAAACAGTGTATTCTTTACCGTCATTGGCAGTTGTTAAGTAATCCTTAATAACTGAATTTTCTTCTAACTCCCTATCATTCAGTATGTTAGCAATGTGCATACTTACATTTGGGATAGAGGTGGCAAAAAGTTCGGCCAGTTGATTTTGATTCATCCACACCATACCGTCTTTTGCAAAAAGTGACACGGATGCTTTGCCATCAGCCGTGTTATATATAATGATATTTTTCTTTTCTTTCATCGTTTTCCTTTTCAAAATATATCAATTATCATATAATTGCTGAATCTCTTTTACATTCTCTTGTATTTCTTCAATTAGCTTAATCGGTGAAAGAACTTTTACATGTTTATTCCACCCTAAAATCCATGCAATTAATTCTGGTGATATTCCAACTTTCATCGATAAAACCAATGACCCATTTTTCTCTAAATTGATTTCTTGAGAATGATGCCAAATTCTGCCTTCAATATGATGTCGTATCTCTTTTGAGAATTGTAATTTCACTTCCACCTGATCCGCAGAAAACAGGCCAAATTTATTCTTCCAAAACAAATCCGGATTAAATGGATGATCTTTAGGGAAAGTTTCATCCATCAATTTTAGTTTGAGAATTCTCTGGATCGACAATAACCTGAATTTCCCGAATTGCCTGAAGTAAACAATAGCATACAACCCACCATTGTAATAAAGCAATTTTTCCGGTTCTACATAATAGGAACGCTTTTTCTCATCATAAGGATTATGATAGGTAACGAGACATTTCTTCCGTTGAATTATAGCTGAAATCATTTGGCTGATCATTTCTCCGTGGGGCGCATAATCAAAATTGCCGGCAGTATAATTTTCGAAAAGTTCATCCGCTTTACCATAGTCCGTTTCTATAAAAACATCTTCCGGAACAATTTGATCGATTTTCTTTATAAGTGATTTTATTTCACCGCCAAAAGGCGTTTTTTGAAAGACTTTAAGATTGGCTTTTAATATGTGAGCGGCAAGATACTCATTCGTTTCCAATGGAAGAGGAATAAACGACCGAAATTGGCTCATCAATGACCAGGCATTCTCATTAGCCATTGTCTTTTCAGATATTAAAGGAATGCCTGCTTCCGAAAGAGCCAACAAATCTCGCTGTAATGTTCGCAACGAAACGTCATCTTCAAACCTACGCAGGAGTTCTGTGGTTGTTACTTTCCGCCCACTGCTTAAGATTTGCAGAATTCGAAGCAGTCTTTGTATTTGAGAATATTCACCCATAAGCAATCAGAAGTTATAAACTAAAAGGGACAGATGGCGTCGTTTTTAATATATATATTTCGATATTCAAAAACCGCTATAGCACCTCAAAATATTCGAAATAATATAAAACTTAAAAATCCCCTATTCGCCCATATTACTAATGATACAAGATATTTTAACCCATATTACAAATTTCAAAAAGTCCCTATTTCTCGATGCACTGTAACGCCGGATTGAGCGTCGTTGAAAACGCCAACTATTATTTGTCTATTTTTCGAGTTTTCGCTATAAGTCTCTTATTTGTGAGACTTACAATCCCAACCCAGAGTATTTTGCAAAAAAGAGAGAATCAGAGACTTTTCCCACATTTGTTCGATTTAACGTAATAATCGACCGGACAACACAGTAAAAACAAAAAATGTAAAAAGGATGTGTGTATTGATGTGTCGCTGTATCTATCACAATATCGAAAGATACAGCTCATTTTTATAAAGTAAATGTCTTAAGTCGAAAAGTTCGATTTTAAAGACAAGTGGTACGCCCGACAGGAGTCGAACCTGTGGCCTCTGGAACCGGAATCCAACGCTCTATCCAGCTGAGCTACGGGCGCATATTTCTTCATTCAATTCGTGATCGAACGATCCAAGCTGTTTTATATCCCATTTCTTTCAATGTATTTTGAAGATTGTTCGCTTCATTTCTGCTTACACAATTTCCAATACGAACTTTATAAAAAGGAGCATCAAATATTAAATAGACTTCTTCACTAAAATCAACGGTGGATTTACGATAAAAAGCTTGAGCTTCTTCAATGGATTTTGACTCAAACACTTGGATACGAAAACCATCCTTACTTTCTATTGTTTGTGTTTTGTTTGAATCAATAAAACCCCAATATTCTGGGGAAAATATCTGATTAATAACTATCGGCCATTTCATGGCAGGTTCATTTGCCGAGTCTGGATGAAACCAAAATAAAGAATCGGCAGACTGTGCGAATAAACTTCCACATGTGATAATCAAAAAAATAAAGCGTTTTTTCATCTCTATAATTTTCGCAATGTTTCGGCGGGAATCCACCCTTTTTTTCCATCAATTAAAATAATTTCCACCCATTGATTTTCCCAAACCAATATTTCAACTTTTGTTCCCTCGTTGACCCTAAAAAGAATCGCATCATTCTTTTGAAATGGCCCAGAAAAAACACTAACGTGATTATCAATTAAGATCCCTTGGGATTCATTCATTTTTGTCCAATATTGATCGAATGTGATCAGATGTAAAACAAGAGAAAAGAAAATTAAACCGTAAGCAATTTTTTTTATAATATTTAGCCCTAAACCAAAAAGCCGTTTCAAAGCAAAAACAAATACAGATAGGCACAATAATATGCCCGCAATAAATATCATTTCATTTAAAGTGAATGCATATTTTATTGTGCGATAAAAAGATAGAAGAAAACCTGAATCGGGCATATCTATTTTATCAACAATGCGTGCATTGGCTAAATCTAAATTATATCTCCCATCCTCATTCCTTGGCGAAAATTGCAAGGATTTTTCATAAGCCCAAATGGCGTGACCAAATAAATGTTGGCGAAAATATGCATTTCCTAAATTATAATACAATGCTCCACTTTCAAATCCTTGCGCCAAAATGGATTCATATTGATTGGCCGCCACTTGATAGGACTCTGCATTCATTGATTGGTGAGCGGATTGATAAATCGCATCAATAGATTCACCAAAAAGTGCTGAGAAAAAGAATAAAGTCAAAATAAATTTATTCATTTCAATTTACTCTCTAATTGAATAAGCAAGTTCTTTGTATCAAATAAAATCGTGTCCACTAAAGCTTCTCCGCCAGGAGCGAATCGGCCCGAATCACATTGCTGAAGTAAAGTCATTAAGCGTTGTGATAGTTCATTTGGAATCCGCCCCGATAATTCATTTTTGACTAAGGCTGGATCTAAATTTGGCGAGGACAAATCTAATCTTTCAAAGAAATAAACATAAATTGTTTGGCTCGCCAAAGTAAAAGGATCATCCGTTTTTTGTTTTAAGGACTTCTTGGATTTTTTAAGCGCTCCTCGCGATAGACGACCTGTCGCAGTAGATAATCGATAATCCGTTGCTTTATTAATCCAGATAGGCATAAAAGCAAAAAACCCGGCTAATAGGTAAATCCAGATTACGGATCGAGAAATAAAACTTTTTTGTATCGGGGAAAATTCTGTGCTTTCCGTATGAATAAACCGTATATCTTTCCCCAGCAATTCGACTTCACGTTTGGTATATTTACCTGAATTATACTTTTCAATTTCTCCCGGCAATATGGAAATTTCTTGCACCTGAGATTGTGTTTTTTCCCATCTCTGATTTTTTGGATTAAAATACGACATTTTTATACGGGGCAACAAAAGCTTCCCTGCTTGACGGGGAATCAAAATATATTCCCAAGTTGACACGCCTGTTAACTCGTCTCGAAAAGCATCTTTTTTGAAGTTCTCCTTTGGCGGAAATGCTTCTACAGTTTCTGGAAACTGAATCTCAGACAGAGAAAATTGCCCCAAATTTCCCGTGCCTTTTAAACGAACTATAAAAGTGAAACCCTCATTTACTTTGGCTGAATCCGTATCTAATTCCGTCGAAATTTTGAAAGACCCGACTGCACCTGAAAAATCAAATGGTTTTTCTTTGGGATAGGTTTTTACGAAAATTGACTTTTCTGGCGAGCGAATTTGTTTAGTTATAGTTTCAGTGAAGAATGAATTAAAGAATGGGTCAAAGGCGGAATTACGTCCTCTATTCCTCTTCGATTTCTTCTCCATTTGACCTTGTATATGAATCGGCGGAATATTTTGCTTTCCCGTTTTCATTGGAAATAAAGCCACTTTTAATAAATCTGCAACTTGATACGATTTTCCATTCAATCGCACATTTCTAAATTTTAAGGATCGCGGTGTATAAACGACCTCTGACCAAAAGCCAACGAAATCCGGTAAGTTATAAGGAGATGGAGAAAAATTAACATTCCGATATAATTTATAAGTTACCGTGAGCTGTTCTCCCACAAAAATAGATTCTTTATCCAATTCAGCCCGAATAAAAATAGCCGATCCATTTTCCACGTTCCCTTTTCCAACTCTTATTTTTACGGACGTCGTTTGGTAAGTTTTGTCACCTAGCTTTACCCATAGTTTTGGAATGGTCAATGTCCCTGTTTTTTTAGGACTCAATGTCCATGTCAAACTATAGTTACTGCTCATTTTGCCATTGATCCATTGGATATTGGTTTGTTGCCCCGGTCCACTTAATAAATCAAATTGTTTCAATGCGGGCAAAATATCCACTTCCGGCATTTCGCTTGCCCCAACCGCTTCAATTTTATATGTAATGGTTTCGCCCAAAGAAATTTGAGTTGCATCGACGGTTGCATGTAAGGTTTGAGCAAAAATGATCGTGGAGGAGAAATACGAAAATATGAAAAAGTAAAAGGCCAGTCTCCGAAACATTACCAATCCTTTTCCATTTTTTTTGACTTTGCACGAGAAATCTGACGCTTTTGATTGATTTGCTCCTTGTCTTTCAATGCATTCAAAATGGCTTCAGCTTGCACGCGATTATCGCTCTTTTTCTCTTCTTCTTCTTTTTCATCAGCCTGACTCTGCTGATTTTGCTTTTCCTCTTCCTTCGATTCATCATTTTTCTCGGATGATTTCTCTTGCTCATCCTTTTTTTCGTCAGATTCAGAATCTTGGTTTTCTTCATTATTCTGCTGATTCTCTTGATCTTTTTCCTGATCATTCTCTTGTTTGTTTTCTTCTTCTTTTTCCTGTTCCTCGTTATTTTCTTGATCTTTATTTTTATCCTGCTCTTGATCTTGTTTCTGCTGTTCTTGAATCATTTGTTTGGTGATTTCATAATTGTATCTGGCATCTTCATCGTCTGCATTGAGTTCTAATGATTTGCGATAAAAGGCTACCGCTTCTTCGAGCTTTTCTTGCTCGTGCAAAATATTGCCCATATTAAATAAGGCTTTGGATTGAAGTGCTTCATTTTCTGTTTTCAATGTTTGCTCAAAAGATCGAACTGCTTTTTCTAAATCTTTTTGTTGATAGGCACTTGCACCCAAACCAAAATTCGCGGTGTAGTCATCTTCACGTTCCGTTAATATATCTTCGTAAAACTTCTGTGCTTGATCAAATTCTTGTTTTTCGTAATGACTTTGCCCTTTATCTTGCGATAATAATGCTGCCATAAATATGAATATAATCGCAAAACCTTTAATCATCAAGATGCTCCGTTTTTGCCTGTGTTGGCAATATCAAGCCCGCAAAAAAGAAAAGTAACGAAAGAAATGCCGGAATTTGATATCGATCTTCATATTCAGAGAATTCGTGCGTGCTCACCGTTCGTTTTTCCATATGATCAATAGCAAAAGCAATATCTTCTGCCGTATCACTGTTATTGGAAAATCGAAAATATTGCCCTTTCCCCGCATTGGCGATGTCTTTTAAAATTTGTTCATTCAATACAGTGGTGATGAGTTTACCCTTATTATCCCGTTTATATTCTTGTGTTTTTTCCCCAGATAGAGGGATGAGCGAACCAGACAAAGAGCCAACGCCCACCGTATAGATGCCCATGCCTGTATCAGCTGCTTTCCTTGCAATTTCAATGGCTTCTCCTTCATGATCTTCACCATCCGTTACGAGTATTAAAACTTTATATTTTTCACTTTCATCTGTAAATGCGGAAATGCCTGTTTCCAAAGCTGAACTTAGGGATGTCCCTTGTGTCGGAATCATTTGCGTATCGATTTCATTCAAAAAAAGCTGTGCCGCTTCATAGTCCGTTGTCATGGGTAAATACAAATGACTAGATCCAGCAAAAACGATAATGCCAACACGATCACCTTTGAGTCCACGAATTAATCTGGCAATCTCAAATTTTGCTTTGTCAATTCGACTCGGCTTCACATCATTTGCATCCATACTGACGGACGTATCCAATGCAAAAACCAAATCAACCCCTTTCCGTTCTACTGGTTTAATGCGCGTACCAATTTGTGGACCTAATATCGCCAAAGCGAGGGTAAACAATCCAAAGAGGGCTAATCGCCTTTTCCACTGGAGTCTCAATGAATCCAGCCCTACAAATAATTGCCGTTTTACTTTTTCACTCGCTTCATCAAAAAGTGTGGGGGTTCGTTTAGACTTCAAGATGCCTGCAATCCATAATATCACAAGAATCGCGATCAAGCTCGCTGCTATAGGATAACGAAAATCCATTAGGTTTTATTCCTAAATATTGAACGATTCAATACTTGTCCACCGAGCCCTAATAAAAAAGCTGGAAATAAAAACCAAGCATATAAATCTTCATGTCGGGTAAAGGTTTTTACTTCAATTTCTGAACGTTCTAATTGATCAATTTCTTGATAAATCTCTCGGAGAGCATTTGCATATTTCGCTCTAAAATATTTTCCGTTCGTTTTGCTCGCGATTTGACGTAAAGTTTTCTCATCAATTTCGTTTCGGATAAGCCCTCGACCAGGAATGCGCGTCGTTGCTTTATCTGTGCCAATACCAATGGTATAAATCTTAATCCCAAATTCCGAAGCCAAATCAGATGCTGTAATTGGATCTAATTCCCCCGCATTATTGCTCCCATCTGATAATAAAATCATCACTTTACTTTTTGCTTCACTATGACGCAAACGATTGGTTGCATTGGCAATAGCCATTCCGATTGCGGTCCCATCGTAATCTCGTGTCGCCACTTGCACTTCTTGCAATAATCCCTTCAAAACAGACATATCCACGGTCAGTGGACATTGGATGAACGTTTGTCCCGCAAAAACCAAAAGTCCGATGCGATCTCCTTTTCGACCAGAAATAAATTCAGTCGCCGTCTGTTTCGCCACTTCCAATCGATTCGGTTTAAAATCGTCAGCAAGCATGCTGCTGGAAATATCTAATACAAGCACCATATCAATGACTTCCATTTTTGATTCTTCCATATAATCAATCAACTGAGGTCGAGCAATGCCAAGAATAATAAATAATATGACCAATAAATTTAATCCAAGAGTAATTCTGTGCCTATTTTGCCCACGACGTTTAAAAGATTTGACAAAATAAGATGAACTTGAAATTCGGATTGTGCCCTCTTTTCTCCGTCCAATTCGACGATACCAAATCACATAAATAGGAATCAAACTCAATAAGAGTAGATAAATTGGATTTTGAAATTGAATTATCATAGTGAGAATATTAATTTCATTTTATACATTACGATGTAATCTTTTTTGTGTTCCACGTTTCGACAAATAATACAAAAGACCTATATCTAACGTTAACGATGACAAAGGCCTTTTGAAAATGGGTAAAACTGAAATAGACTACTTCTCTGATTTATCCTCATCATTGTCTGCGGATTTCTTTACCGTTTCTTCAATGTCATTAATTTCTTTTTTTGCTCCATCGACGGCTCCTTTAAACTCACTGATTCCTTTGCCTAATCCTTTTGCTAATTCAGGTAAACGCTTGGCGCCAAACAACAATAGGACAATAAGGAGGATGAGGACAATTTCGCCTGTCCCCAAATTAAATACGGCATACAAGACTTCATTTTGATTCGTCATCTTTTACTCCTTTTTCTATCTAAAATATCTCAAAAAATAATAAGCGGTTGCAAACCCAATCATGCTCATAAAATTGATTCGAATCGCAAGTCCGAACTTAAGCGTAATTACTTTTAAATCTAAGATAATGACGCCCAATTCATTTCCTGCCCATCCACCCAAATCAAAGCCAAAATCGGTGAGGAAAAAATCTTTTACAACACCATCGGGTAGAAAATTACCTAATAATTCACCAACAAGTCCTCCGAACGCTGCGCCCAAAAAGAGCCCCACAATAATAAGAGATATGTTCCGCTTATTCATGGTCTAAATTAAGACTGATTTTTGTCTATCTCGAAAGAATTTTCAATTTCTTCTGTCGGATGCCTCTGAACCGCCATCCATCTAAAAATATTCCAAGAAATATAAAACAGAACAAGGGGAAGTAAAACATAACCTTGCCAAATAGCGAGAGATATAATTGTCAAAATAAACGAAATCAATAAAAATGAATTGGTCGCACCTGATTTAAATGAAAATAAGGGAAATTTCGAAAATGGGACAGAACTTACCATTAAAAATCCAAGGATAGCCACAAGCACCAATGCGGTCCTAGGGTCACCATGATCTCCGCTCACTTCTAAATTAAAAAATAAATACGCAAATAAAGTGATGGTGGCAATAGGCGTTGATAATCCGATGGTATAACTTTTTGCAATTTCTGGGTTTTGATCCATGTTGAATTTTGCCAGGCGAATGGTTCCAAACATCAAAGGGAGAAAACTATACATTGCGCCTAAAACAGGAGGTAAACCAGCTACATACAATTGGTAAACCAGCACAGAAGGCACGACGCAAAATGAAACCGTGTCTGCCATAGAATCAAATTCTACCCCAAATTGAGAGGATATCCCTAACATTCGGGCAATTTTCCCATCAAAGACATCAAACAAACCTGCAATCAGAATGAAAATACCTGCTTGAACGACTTCTCCTTCCATGATGAGTCCTATGGAGATGAATCCTAAAAACATATTTAAAACTGTTAAAAAATTCGGTATGAATCGTTTTCTCGCTAATTTACGTTTTTCTTTTTTATCCATTCCATTTGCCTATAATCGTTTTATTTCCTGTCACTTTTTGTCCCATTTTCACTTGAATCTTTACCGTTTCTGGCAAAATAATATCTGTCCGCGAACCAAACATAATAAATCCTAATCTATCGCCTTTGGACATCTTTTTCCCTTCATAGGCATAACAATGAATTCGTCGTGCCACCAATCCCGCAATTTGTTTCAATCCGACTTTTCCTTTTGGAGTTGAAATTTCAATGATTGTTTGTTCATTTTCATCTGAAGCTTTATGATCAAAAGCTGCCAAAAATTTTCCCTTTTTGTATTGCACAGAAGTAAAAGTCCCATCAACAGGCATTCGATTTGTGTGTACATTAAAAACATTCAAAAAGATTGAAATTAACTGGCGCTCTTCACCTGAATTATCTATCACGGATTTTAGGGCAACAATTTTACCGTCAGCAGGAGAAACAATCTCTAAATCTTCAGCGTCAAGTTCTCGAATTGGATCTCTGAAAAAATTGAGCGAAAATAGAAAAAATAATCCAGTCGCCAAACCAAGATAAAAGAAATACGTATTATTCAAACTATAATTCACGCCTAGAAAAAATACAGATAAAAGAAAACTTATGAATAATAGATTCCGACCTTCGGGTGCAATTTTCACTAAATCGCTCCTAACTTAAGTTTAATTGTTTTATACTTTCCCTCTCGATAAATACGAAGTGTAAGCATGTCTCCTGGCCGTAAATCTAGCTCTATAATCACATTTCTAATATCACGTGGTTCATGTACTCTTTCCCGTCCCACTTTTACAATAACATCCCCAGTCCTAAGATTCGCTCTATCTGCTGGACTATTAGGCTCTACCTCCACAATAATTACACCCGCATTTAGATTCAATTCTAAATAACGGGAAATATTTCGTGTCAATGTTTGCACCCGAAGTCCTGTGGTAAAGCTCCGATTAATTCTCCCTTCTCGTTTTAACTCCTCTGCAATATCCATAGCATGATTAATCGGAATGGCAAATCCAATTCCAATGGATCCCTGAAATTGATTTGAGCCTGTAAAAATAAATGTATTAATTCCAATCACTTCTCCATTCGCATTGACCAAAGGACCTCCACTATTTCCTGGATTAATCGCCGCATCCGTTTGTATCATATCCTGAAAAACTTTACCCGATTCTTGACGACCAAAATTCATGTGAGTTGCAGATATAATTCCTGCACTGGCTGTGGGCTGATCACTGATGTCGAAAAGGTTAAATGGATTCCCCAAAGCAATCACCCATTCTCCAATGATAAGGTCTTCCGAATCGCCTAAATCTGCATAGGGGAAATCATGTCCTTCTAATTTCAACAACGCTAAATCTGTAGTTTGATCAAACCCTATAATTTCTGCATCATATTCGTAACCACCAGTGAGTGTTACTGTAATTTCGACTGCATCTTCAATCACATGGTAATTTGTCATCACGTATCCATCTGGACTAATAACCACACCACTTCCAGATGTTTGAGAAGGAATATTCATAGCCGATGGTGGCAAAAAGAATGAATAGAACGGATCTTGGTAATATACTTTTTTGTTTTGAACCACATTGATACTTGCAACCGAACCGCCCACTTTTTTGATGGCTCTCGTGATGGCAGTTTCTCTGCTTTTTGAGACGCCTCCAAACGCACTGGAAGTCAGTACGAAGAGCAAAATAATTTTAAAATATGATTTTTTATGCATAATCAACATGATTCAAAAATAAGCCTTGTGCGGGTGCTTTAAAAATCTGCACATCTTTGCGGGGAGAATCTAACAAATTCTTTATGGTATTAAATGACATTTTCCCATCATTATTTTGCACACTACATCCCACAATATAACGAACCATATGATGCAAAAAACGATTGGCGGAGATATTAAAGATAAGCATGTCGCCCTCTTCTTTCCATAATGCTGAATCAATAATACAATTTGTATGTTCCAATTTTTCATTATATTTACTGAAAGATAGGAAATCATGGACTCCAAGAAATAAGCTTGCCACTTGATTTAATTTGTCAATATTTAGAGGATTTGTCATCCAAACTTGATTGCCATACACTAATTTTTTCTTAGACATACATTGATAACGGTAATGTCTTTTTACAGCAGAATAACGTGCATGAAAATCTTCACCTTCCTGTTGAACTTGCATTACTCGGCAATCTTTGGGTAAATGCCCATTCATCGCATCTAATAGTGTTGTATCATCCAAACGCGTTTCAAGGTCAAAATGAGCTACTTGACCAAAAGCATGGACGCCTGAATCTGTCCGTCCTGCACCATTTACAATAATTCGATCTCCACCAGAAAGTGCCACGAGAGCTTTTTCAAGCACGCCTTGGACCGTTCGAGCTTCTTGCTGTAATTGCCATCCAAAAAAGTGCGTGCCATCATATTGGATAATAATTTTATAACGTGCCATAAAATTGAAAAAGTCCATTGAATAAAATGAGCAAAATAAAAACAATGAAATCTATACTTTTAAGTGGATGAAAAGGATAAACACCTCGTGGAAATTGCTTCCCATATCCTCGCAATTTCATCACGCGTGTCATTTGCTCCGATTGCAAAAGGCTGTTATGTAAGAAATAAGGCAACACACCTGAAAACATCTTTATCTTTTCAAATCGTGTTTGAGGTTCGGAAAACCCCAGGGCTTTTTTCCCACGAAATATTTGATTCCATTCCATTTGAATTCCTGGCGAAAAACGAAAAATCATCTCAATAAAAAGCAAAAGATTCTCACTCCACTTTCCTTTTAATCCCAATTGAAAACGAATGCTTCTCAAGGCTGGAATAAAATAAATCCGATTTTGTGAAATTAAATAAAAAGCCATCATCGATATCATCAACCAAAGTCGAAGCGTTGCCAATCCAAAACTATGTGCTATGTTCCCCCAAGACATTTCTGTGAAAAAAAAAGATACCCCCACAAATGTTAAACCAAGAATTGGTAAATAAATGATAAAAGGCTTCACCGTTTGTCCCCATTTTTTGAGCTGGCTTTTGTGAAGGGTCAGCAAGAAAATAAAAACTGGAACGAAAATCAAAAAATATCTGAATTCTGACAACAATATTGCAAATATCACTCCATGAAAATATAAGACAAATACAGTGACTGGATTCAATTTCACTTAGAAAAGTTCCAATCAATTTGCAGTGCAAAAGAGTTCTGTGAAGGATTTATTTTTGGATGAAACGAAATTGATTCTAATGCTGAAATCCGCTTGAGATAAAGTGCGTCTATTGCTGAAACAATATGATTGATCACAATTCCTCCAATTAAGAAAGAACCACCCAATTTCCATAAATCACTTCGAATCCGAATAGATTCAAACTTGCTTCGATTCGCATCAGAATCCCAATCCCAAGTCCATAATTCTGAATCTTCGTATAAATCATCGTTTTCCCGAAATCGGAGATGTTCTTCGTTATAAGCATCAATGGAAATATAATTACCAATATCAACCCAATAATTATGACTTTTATCGCTGGATTGCGCTCCAGAATGCTCAGATGCAAAGGCCATATATGTTTGTCTTTCTGAGTCAGATTGATGATAGGATGCAACGGCAGAAAAAACCAATGCAATTTCGGTAATGACAAATTTTCGTCCCCGTTCTTTATTGCCAAGCGCATATTCTCCACTTCCTGGCAAAATTAAAGATTTTATCACAGGTGAAATTCTCCGAAAAGACGTCTGCTCTTGTCCGTGCAAAGGAAAGCAAATTCCAAAAAAGAGGTAAAGTGAGATTAGTTTTTCCATGTTCTGATTCCCATAATCATTAATAAGCCTAAACAAAATATTGCAAATACATCGCCGTATCGTGTGTAAAAACTACCGCTGTTTCCATAGGAAACATGAGCCAAAAATACTTTTTGTGTCCCCAAGGAAATTTTTTCTTTAACCTGACCGCTGGCTGAAATCAAACCTGATATTCCTGTATTTGCAGCACGAATAACCGATACCCGATTTTCGATCGCTCGTAAACGAGCTAATTCAAAATGTTGATACGGTCCTGCCGTATTTCCTAAGTAGCCGTCGTTGGCTTCTATACTCAGAAATTCAGCGCCAGATTTTACAAATTTCCGAACCATATTCGGCATACTTGATTCATAACAAATGATATTGGAAAAAAAGGTCGAGTCCAATTGGAAAAGAGTAAAATCACTGCCGTGAGTAAAATTACCTTGACCAAAATTTAATTTCCTTAAGGATGGAAAATACTCAGATATCGGAATATATTCAGCAAAAGGCACCAAATGAATTTTATTGTAAAATGATTGAGCGTTATTTGGCGTAAAATACATGGACGCATTAAAATAGTGTCTTTCCCCATCCACTTTCTTTCTATCTACCGTTCCTGTTAATAAGGGGATTTTAGATTGGTCAACAATAGCTTGGATTCTTTTTCTATGTTGACTGTTCAACCGCAAGTAAACAGGCAAAGCTGCTTCCGGCCATAAAACCAAATCTGGCTGTAAATCGATTGCAACAAGATGAAGAGAATCCATAATTGAAATCGTTTTCCCTTGAGATGCCCGATCCCATTTTTCATTTGGATCAATATTGGGCTGAATCACGGCAACTTTAACTGATTTTGATTCAGCATCAAATTGTCTCATTCTGGCAGATCCGGCTAGGATTAAACTCAGAAAGAAAACTGCCATCGCTAATGATAATTGCTTGACACCTTGTTTTTGCGTAAGAAGTATGTAAAAAATGCCATTGACAGCTGTGAGCCAAAACGTGACCCCATACGACCCGGTGATTTCAATCATTTGAATAAGAGATAAATAATGACTTTGGGTTAGGGCCAAATTCAACCAAGGAAAGCCTAAAGGACCAAAACTCCTTAACCATTCTAAAGAAACAATGAAAAAAGGCAAACTCAAAAGTCCAAGCCCACTTTTATCTCTGTATAAACAAAATAAATATCCAAAGACTCCCCAAAAAAGTGAAAGATAAATGACAGCCGCAATTAAAGATAATAGCACCACGCCAAATGATGCTCCAGAATTATTGCCAATCCAATAAACTGAAACCAAATGAAACGTAAGCGCAAAAAGGAATGCATTTCTGGCTCCATTTTTTGGGGATGAATGGAGAAGCACATGAATCAAAGGCACAAAGCCAAACCAGGCAAAAAACCCTAGCGAGAAAGGATAAGTTGCAATGCCCATAATCAATCCAGATAAAATTGAAAGTCGCCAACTTGGCTGCTGAAAGAATCGATTCATTAGTACGTTTTATCTAAATATTGTTGAAGGAATATGGAGGCCGCAACACGATCTACTTTTCCTTTTTCATGACCCGTTTTTACATTTTGAAGTTGAAGACTTTTTTTGGCTGAAACAGAGGATAATCGTTCATCTTCTAAATGAATGGGCAAGGAAAATTGTTTTAATTTTTCAGCCAAATCTCTTACGTGCTTGGTTTGTTTGGTTTCATTTCCTTTCATTCCAATCGGCAAGCCGAGCACAATGGCCTCTACGTCTTCTTCTACGATTATATTTTTCAATTGAGTGATGAGATCTGACTCGGAACGAATGGTCAGTGTGAGTTTTGGAGAAGCAATCATCTTTAGTGGATCGCTTAACGCAATGCCAACCCGACGATCTCCATAATCAATTCCTAAAATTCTACCCACGTTTATATAGGCTTTTTGAGATGATCTTTGAGGATTTTCCCTGGCTTAAATCGTGTTTTTTTGTGGGCAGGCACGAATAATACTTCGTTCGTTTTTGGATTTCGGGCTTTTGGTTTTGCTTTGGTAGGTTTGACTTCAAGCACACCAAAATTCCTAATTTCAATCCGAGTACTGTGCCTATTTTCCATAAGGTATCCCCGAATTATGTCAAAAAAATCGTCCACAATTGTTTGCGATGTATTCATAGATAATTCATGCCGTAAGGCTAAATCAGCAATAATATGTTTTTTAGTGTATGTTTTCTTTTTCATTCTTATGTTGTCCTTTCTACATAATCAACATGATGGAACGCTGTTAATTTTTTAAATAGGCGATCGAGCTGGCGATTGTTATTAATAGAGATTACAAAATAAGTCTCAGCCATATTATCATATACTTTTGTTTCTACACTTGTAATATTGATATTCATTTTTGAAATAGCTTCAGATAAATCTTTCAATACGCCTTTTTTGTCTTCGCCCACTACTTTTAATCGCACATTAAATAAATCTTTTCGTTTAACATTCCATTCCACAGGAAGAAGTCTGTCCGATTCGTGACTCAATAAGGGCAAGCTTTTACAATCAGATCGATGGACAGTGATGCCTCTCCCTCTCGTAATAAAACCCACCATTTTATCTCCTGGAATTGGATTGCAACATTTTCCAAAATTAACCATTATATCCGAAATCCCATCCAAAACAATCCCTTCCGTTTTAGAACGAGCAAAATTAAGAAATCGATTTGAATCATCTTTTTCTTCGTCACTAATATCTAATTCATCTTGCGGATGTAATTTTTGAAATATTTCCCTAACCGTAATATGGCCGCCACCCAGAGCACTCAATAATTCTTCTGTTGTCTTGAAGCCAAAACTTTCATACGAATCTTTTATTTCATCTTGGTCTTTTAATCTTTTTAATCGACGCAGTGTTTTGACTAATATTTCTTGACCCAGCTTAATACTTTCTTCCATTCTCGTTTTACGAAGATATTTTGAAATGGAATTTCGCGCTTTGCTGGTTACTGCAAATTTTTGCCAACCATAGCTTGGAGTTTGATTCTTACTGGTAATCACCTCAATCACATCACCATTTTTTAATTTTGTATTCAAAGGAGCGACTTGATGATTGATTTTTGCACCTATGCAATGAAAGCCAACTTCCGTATGCACTTCGTAAGCAAAATCCACAGGAGTGGCATTGGACGGCAATTGAACCAAGTCACCTTTTGGCGTGTAAACAAAAATTTCGTTTTTAAATAAATCAATTTTTAATAAATGCATAAACTCGGCGGAATCGGATTTTTCATCTTGTAACATTTCAAGCAACTCTCGTAGCCACTTCACATTAGAGTCTAAATCCTTTGATTTTTTCCCACCTTCCTTGTAAATCCAATGGGCTGCGATTCCAATTTCAGCCGTTTCGTCCATTTCCTTCGTTCTAATTTGGATTTCCACCATCTGACCCGCTGGGTCCATTACCGTCGTATGCAGTGATTGATATCCATTCGATTTTGGTGTAGCAATAAAATCTTTGAATCTGTCGTGTATAGGCGTGTATGCATCATGGAGAATCCCAAGGGAAACGTAGCAAGCTTCCACACTATCAACAATAATTCGAATGGCATAAATATCATAAATTTCTTCAAATAATTTTTCCCGTTTTACCATTTTACCGAAAATAGAAGAATGGGATTTTGCCCGTCCATAAATATTCGAACTTATCTCTCTTGATTGCAATTCATCATTAATGGGTTTAATCATTTGGTGTATAAATTTTTCTCGCTGTTTTTTGGTCGCTTTTAAATTGCTTTCAATCTCCTTAAAAGGGCCAGGGTGCAATGTTTTTAATACTAAATCTTCTAACTGAGATTTAACCTGCGCCATACCTAATCTATGAGCTAAGGGCACAAAAACATCTCGCGTTTCAACTGCAATACGTCTCTGTTTCATTTTAGTCATATGCTGAATTGTTTCCATGTTATGAAGGCGATCAGCAAACTTGATGATAATGACACGCAAATCTTTGGCAACCGATAACAACATTTTCATGAAATTTTCTGCCTGTTTTTCTCTGCGAGATGATAATTCCAATCCACTGATTTTAGTAACGCCGTCAACTAAATCCGCCAAATCATCACCAAATTTAATTTTCAAATCTTCAATACTTACATCTGTATCTTCAACCGTATCATGAAGCAAGCCACCCATGATTGTAGTCAAATCCATTTTCCATCTTGCTAATGTTTCTGCCACGTGAACACAATGAATAAAGTAAGGTTCACCTGATCGCCGTTTTTGCCCCTCGTGACTGATACTAGCAAATTGATATGCTTTCCATAATTCAGCTTTGACTGAATCTGGTGTCATTTCGGGTGGAATCGTTATGCAGTTAAAGAGTTTTATAAATGATTTAGGATACTCACCAAAGAATTGCGGAACTAACTTCGATAAGGGATTTTCCATTAAAATGGCGCATCCATTTTTGATAAATTTTCGAATCGTGCAAATCGATCAATAAAGGTTACATCCACTTGTCCAGTTGGACCGTTTCTTTGTTTCGATACAATCACTTGCGCTTTACCTTCATCCTCTTCATCGCGGGAATAGATCCATGGACGGTACAAAAATAATACAATATCTGCGTCCTGTTCAATCGCACCACTTTCCCGCAAATCTGATAATTGCGGGCGGCGATCAGCACGATTTTCAACCGCACGACTTAACTGGGAAAGAGCAACGACAGGAATATCTAACTCTTTTGCCAATCCCTTTAACGATCTGGAAATGGTGGATATTTCTTGCTGTCTGCTTTCCATTCCTTTTGGTCCAGACATAAGCTGAAGATAGTCAACAACAATCATTTGTATATCATGCTCTGCTTTAAGTCGTCTTGCTTTAGCTCTTAACTCTAAAACAGTTAGCCCTGGCGTATCATCTAGATAAATCGGAGCCTCTGCCAAACTACCAACCGCAACACCTAAGTTCTTCCAGTGTGCTTTTGGCAAGTTTCCAGTTCGGACTAAATGGTTATCTACCTTCGCTTCTGAACATAGCATCCGCATGGCTAATTGATGGTTTGACATCTCAAGGCTGAATAATCCAACACCCATTTTTTTGTCAACAGCCGCATTTCGAATCATGGTTAAAGCTAATGCAGTTTTACCCATTCCAGGTCGTCCCGCCAATATCACCAAATCGCCTTCTTGAAATCCGGATGTCATATCGTCCAAATCTACCAGTCCTGTTGGCACGCCAATGACAGAGCCTTTGTGATGGCTTAACTGATCAATTTTTTCAAATGTATCTTGAAGGATGGGCTCAATATGTTTAAACCCACCTTTCATTTGATTATGAGTGATTTCAAAGATTGAACTTTCGACCGAATCAAGAATGTCTCCTATATCCTGCGAATCATCATACGCTTCTTTTGCGATGCCATGGGAAAGCTGAATTAATCGCCTTAAGAGCGATTTTTCCAAGACTATCTTCGCATATCGTTCCACATGAGCGGCCGTCGGCACGGACTCCACTAATCCTGTAATGTAATATGCGCCACCCACCTGCTCTAATTCTTTTTTCTTTTTTAGTCTATCCATGACAGATACAGTATCTACAGGTTCGCCCACTTCAAACAAATGGACCATTGTAGAAAATATCTTTCCATGAGCATCTTTATAAAATTGATCTGGCGTTAACCATTGGATTGTTTTACTCACTGCTTCTTTTTGAGAAAGCATTGAGCCCAAGACTGCTTGTTCTGCTTCATCTGAATGAGGCTGAACATTTAATATTTTATCGTTTTTTCTAGATACCATAATTTATTTTTTCTCTAAAAATGTATTAATCCATTTAAAATCTTCCCAAGCGGCAGGTTTAAAATTGGAATTCCTCAATAATGCCGCCGGATGATATGTAACGCGAAGCGGGGTTCCTGCATATTCATGGGTAATATTTCTCATATCTTTAAGAGCAGTGTCTAACCCTAATAAAGTTTTTCCAGCTACACGACCTAAAGCCACAATCAGCTTAGGTTGAATCAATTGAATTTGCATGTGTAGATAAGATTCACATTGCTCAACTTCCGATGGAAGTGGATCTCGATTATCAGGGGGACGACATTTCAAGACATTGCAAATGTAAACATCTTTTTCTCGTGAACGATCAATGGCACTAAGCATTTTATCTAACATTTTTCCTGCACGCCCGACAAATGGCTCACCCACTTCATCCTCTTTTGCGCCAGGTGCTTCGCCAATCAATAGTAAATTTGCATTAGGATCGCCCACGCCAAATACAAACTTATCTCGTTTTTTTCCAAGAGCACATTTGAGACAATCTGATATTTGTTCATGAAACGCTAATAACGATTTTGGTCCTGGACTTCCGTCTTCCATTACAATGTTCAATTTCTTTTCTTGCACGTAGCAGGTGTTACCATACAATTCTTTCGTTTGCCTAAAATAACGGTCAGCGCTATGGTAATCTACCATAACAATTATTCAGTGATCGGTTTATTCCAAGTATATTCGCCTGTTAAAAATTGTTTAACAGCTATAGATGTTGGCTTTTCTAATTCCACATAATCTTCAGGAATTGGTTCTTCTTCAACTTCATCAAATACGCCAAATTCTTCATTTTCCGCATCCTTGAGTGTTGCATCCACAACACGCTCATACAAAATACGTTTTGCCTGACTAGACATAGCGGCTACCGCCTCATACATATTTTCTGTTTTATCTTCAATATCCCGAAATGGGATGGTTCTTAGTGCCATAATTGACTCCTTTCTACGGCAAATCTACGAAAGACATGCCTTTGTTTAGTTCGCTAACGACTTCAAGTAATTCTTTAGTCGCTTCTAATACATTTTCATTTATAAGAGTATAATCAAAATTATCTTTATACCCTAATTCTTCTTCAAAGCGTTGTAGTCTTTTTTCAATTCTTTCTTCGCTGTCACTTCCTCGCTTTTGAAGGCGATCCCGAAGTGCTTCTATACTGGGAGGTACAATAAAAATAAGAAACACATTGTCGGGAAATCGCGTTTTAAGATTCATGGATCCCTTCACATCTAATTCCATCAAAAGACTAGACTTATTTTGGAGTGCCTCTTCAATCGTTTTTTTCAATGTACCATAATATTCACCATGCACATCTTCATATTCAATAAAATCTCCAGCTTCTATTTTCGATTCAAATGCTTGATGCGTGATAAAATGATAATCTATACCATCCGTTTCAAATGATCTTGGAAGGCGAGTCGTGCAGGAGACAGACCATTGAATGTCAGGATTATCTTTTTGTAAAGCTCTACAAAGCGTCGTTTTTCCTGAACCTGATGGCGCAGATATACTAATAATATTTTTCATAAAATATTTTGGACTTGTTCCCGAATTTTTTCTAATTCTGCTTTAATATCTACAACAAGTTTCGTCACATTTGGCATGGGACTTTTTGCGCCGATGGTATTCACTTCTCGCCCAATTTCTTGCAGAAGAAAGTTCAAGCGCTTTCCCACGGGATCTTCCAATTCAAAGAATGAGTCCAAATGATCAAAATGGCTTCGACTTCGAACCAATTCTTCCGTCACGTCAGCCTTTTCAACAAAATAAGCAACCTCTTGAATCAATCGATTTTCATCCAATTCAGTGTTAGATAATAAATCTGATATCTTTTCACGAAGCGCTGTCATTTTTTGGTTTTGATATTTTTTAGATTCCTCTTCAATCATGCTTATTTTATCACGAATATCTTTTAGGCGAGCGGTCAAATCTTTTTCAATTTTTTCACCTTCTTTTTCCCGCATTTCATTGACTTGATTCAGTGCGAAATTCACTGCATCTAATAAAATTTTTGCATTCAATTCTGATGGCTCTGGTGCCGAGATCAGATCACTCGCTGTAATAATATCACCAATATCCAAACGTTGACCATAATCCATATGAATTTCTTGAATGACCGATTGAAGCTTTTCATATTTTTGACGATTAAACTTCATGGCCCCTAAGTCTTGTGTTGATGAATAATCAAGCTTGATGTGAATGGTTCCTCTCTGAAGAGATTCCGTCACTTTTTCTCGAACCATTGCTTCCAATTGCGGATTAAGTGAGATGCCTCGAATTTTTAATTCTAAAAATCGAGAATTCACTGCACGGATTTCTGCATTAATTTTTTGGCCATTTTTTTCGGCAGATCCTCTACCAAAGCCTGTCATACTTTTTATCATATCATTTAGTCTCTAAAAATGTCGGAAAAAATACGCCTTTTTCACGAATAACTGCAACAAAGAAAGGCGCGTAAATCCTTATTTTTAAATCATTAAACTTCATTTATCCTTTGACATAATTTTTTCCGAAATCCAATCGGGATGAAAAGAGATAGACAGATAATGATTATTGCCTAATTGAGTTGCTGGCTGCGTCAGTAAAAAGGCATAATGAATGGATAATCTATTAAAATCAAGACCCAATCCGCTGGAAATAAACCCATCTTTAGATTGTCCAAATTGGAACTTAATTTTATCACGGAAAATGACTTCAGCGCCAGCATCAAAGGACAAACCTTGATTCCCAATGCCAAAAATACTGGATAATGCACGATCATAAAATTCAAAATGTGAACCCAAGCTTATATTTATTTTTACGGGGAACTGTGTCATTTGAAACGGCCTTGCATATCCAAGAGAAACCGTTGGAATCGTACCTTCAATCGTTCCATTATCCCAAATAATGCCCGATGATGGAAAATCCTTAATCGCCAAGCCAAGGTTACCCTTTCCAATTTTTTTCAATATTCCCAGGTTAAAACCGATACCCAATCCCGAATGCTCCCCTAATTGATGGAAAAGTAATTTGAATCCAATACCAGCGTCTTCTTGAAATAATTTTACATTTGTAGAAAAATAAGCTCCGAACTGATACTGACCAAAATAGGCTAAGTTATCTCGAGCAAGTCTTTCCCCTTCATCTAATACGCCATTTCCTTCGCCTAAATCGTTCGTACCAAATTGACCATCTAATCCCCAATCTAACAGCATGTCTCTCGTATCAGGAATTTGGCCGATCCCTTCATAAAACAAAATAGATTGAATATTTCGATTTTGAATTTGAAATGGGAAAGCAATCATCTCGCGATTAATCATGCCTGCAAAACGACTTTGGTGGGATAATGTCCAAAGAGATTTTGCTTGAACCTGGTGCGCGGGATTCACCAAATATGCGCCTGAATATTCACCATGATAAGCACCCAATGCATTGCCCAATGCAATCGATGGAGATCCGCCACCTGTATTGAATATTTCCCATCCATATTTGACCCAATAACCATTGGCAAAACTTGTATTTAGTAATAGAGCTATGAGGGCAAATAATACCTTTATTTTCATCTTAATCTTTTAAATCCCGTGCTTCTTTTTAATTTCATCCAACTTCCCCAAAGCCTCCAATGGCGTCATTGCGTTCACATTCAAAGCAGAAAGTTCTTTTTTCAATTTCGCTTCCTGTTCTTCAAATAAGGATACTTGATTAGACGATTCAAGCTGAGGAATAGTTCCCTGGCCTTCCTGACTTTTAGAGGCGTGGGCATGTAAGATTTCTTTTGCACGATGAATCACTTTTGCTGGTAATCCAGCCATTTGCGCTACATGAATCCCATAACTCTTATCGCCATGCCCTTTGGATATCTTTCGTAAAAATACAATTTTATCCCCAAACTCTTGCACTTCAACATGGTAATTTTCTAAGCGCTCCAATGTATTTTCTAAATCGGCTAATTCATGATAATGGGTCGCAAATAGTGTTCGGGCAGATACAGACGGTTCTTGATGAAGATATTCTGTAATCGCCCACGCTAAAGAAAGTCCATCATAGGTCGCTGTTCCTCGGCCAATTTCATCTAAGAGAATTAAGCTGTTTTTGGTCGCATTATTTAAAATATTGGCCGCTTCGTTCATCTCCACCAAAAAGGTACTTTCACCACCAGCAAGATTATCACTCGCGCCTACCCGAGTGAACAATTGATCTACAATGCCAATTTTCGCTGATTTAGCGGGGACAAATGAGCCTAATTGCGCCATCAGCACAATTAAGCCTGTTTGGCGAAGAAAGGTGGATTTTCCCGCCATATTTGGTCCAGTGATTAAATGAATTTGACTTTTTTCTCTATTGAGCCTCAAATCATTAGGTATGAATTTTTCGGTGGGAGGTAGTAAGTTTTCCACCACAGGATGACGACCACCCATAATTTCAATCTCTGGACCATTCACTAAACTTGGACGACAATATTGATGATTAATCGCAATTTCGGCAAAACTGGAAAGTAAATCTGTGCGGCTCAATCCGAAGGCATTTGTTTGAATTAAAGAAGCTTGTTTCAATACAAATTGGCAAAGTTCAGCATAAAGGTGTGATTCTATTTCCAATATTTTTTCTTCCGCATTCAATACTTTTTCTTCATAGACCTTCATTTCTTCAGTGATGTATCGCTCACTATTCACTAAAGTTTGCTTCCGAATATAGGTTTCGGGCACTTTGCTCGAATGCACTTTGGTCACTTCAATGTAATAACCAAAAACTCTATTAAATCCCACTTTAAGAGAGGAAATTTCCAATCGCTCTTTTTCATCTTTCTCAAAAGATTTTATCCAATCTTTCCCGCCTTTTAATAAACTGCGCAATTCATCTAATTCTGCGTGAAGCCCTTCTTGAATCACGCCTCCGTCCTTCAATTGAACTGGGGCGTTTTCTTTCAAGCTCGAGTTTATCTTTTCAATGACCTTTCGCACATTACTAAAAGATTTTGCCAATTCATTCAATATTGGATTATCAATGGCATTTAGCTCATCTTTTATTGCTTCAATCAGAGATAATGTATTCGCCAGTCCAATCATTTCTCTTGGAGAACATTTAGATTTATTGAGTTTTCCCAAAATTCGCTCTAAATCGCTTGCCTCTTTTAATTGGACTTGTAATTTCTTCAAAAATCGTTTTTCTTTTGTAAATACTTCAACAATATCTAAGCGAGCATTTAAGGATTTCACTTCGATAAGCGGTTGAAATAACCAACGTTTTAAGAGGCGTCCTCCTCCGGCTGTATTGGTTTCATCCAAAGTATCGATGAGCGTGCCATGCGTACCTTGAGTCGCCAGAGAATGAAATACTTCTAAATTTTTGATGGTAAATCCATCCAACCCCATATAGGATTCATTTTGGATTTTTTGAATTTTCGCCACGTGGGAAAGTGTTGAACTCAAATTTTTTGTCACATGATGAAAGATCGCCCCCGCCGCAGAAATACCGTCAGCCATATCATCGCATCCAAATCCTTTGAGAGAATTAACCGAAAAATGCTCCAATAAGTAGCGACGACCTTGATTATATTCAAATTCCCAATCCTCTAATTGAGTAATAAACGGCAACAATTCTTGATACCAATCTGAGAGAGAATACACAACACTTTCGCTAAGAAGCACTTCACTTGGACCAAATTTCCGCAATGCCTCCGAGAGCGTTTCTCTTTGGGTTTCTCCCACCATAAACTCGCCAGTAGATTGATCTAGCACCGCATAACCAACTGTGTTATTCTTCCCGTTAAAATGAAGGGATGCAAGATATTTGTTTGATTTTTGACTCAAGGCTTGATCCGAAATCAATGTGCCCGGCGTCACAATTTCAACCACATCTCTTTTCACAATCCCTTTCGCAAGTTTTGGATCTTCAATTTGTTCACAAATAGCAATACGATGTCCAGCCTTCACCAATTTAGGGAGGTAATTGTCAATTGAATGATAAGGAAAACCAGCTAAAGCCACATCGTCCGCCGAACCATTTGAGCGTTTAGTTAGAACAATTCCTAAAATTTTCGCAGTCAATTTTGCATCTTCATCAAAAGTTTCGTAAAAATCACCCATTCTAAAAAGAAGCAAAGTATCTGGATATTTATTTTTAATATCCAAAAATTGCTTCATGAGCGGTGTAGCGGCTTTTAATGAACTAGTCATCTACTTTTGCTCCTTTTTGACGTTCATTTCCGCTTCTTACAGTCCATTCCTTTTTATCACAATATTCTAAAAGTGGAATCGCGCCCTTGCGCGATTGACTGGTCAAGTCCTTAAAATCGCTAACGGACAAACTATCTTTTTCTGCGAAATATTTTGAAATCACTTTTTGCAATTTTTCCTCAGATTCTTTTTTCAACCAAAGATTTGTTCCCACAGCTACAATTTTCATATTTTCTTTTAATAAATGAATTAAATCATTCAAACGTTTTGGCGGATGTTTAAGAACGTTATTTAAATCTTTTAGTGAAATTGGATCAAAATTATTTTCAGGGAATATTTTGAGAATCGCTTCCAGATTTTGTTCATCTTCAACATTAAGTGTATAGCTATATCCTTTTATATTGTATCCCTTACCTTTTTTTTCTAAGCTGTAATTATCAATCATTGTTTCCAATGCATAATGTCCCCATTGTGAATCTATTTTTAAATTTTCTAAAATAGATTCGCCTGGAATTATATTTCGAAGCGGATTCTTTTTATAGGAATATACTATAAATTCTTCGATGGCGTTCATGACTTGTTCCAATGATTTTTTGCTATAAATAAGCTTGGTTATTGGCTCCACGATAAAGGCAGATTCTTGAATCCAATTGTCCATCTTCTCCATTGTCACAAAAAATGTAATCGACCATTCATACTTTGTTTTAGGTGATTTCCATTTTGAGTTGACCCAATAGGCGAATCTATCTTTAGCACTTGTGGGGAGTTCACTTATATGGTTTTTTTCAACTCGCCACGTTTTGGGTTGAGTATCTAATACGCACGCACCAGCAATCGTTTCCATGGGAGAATAAGATCTCACCACAAACGCTTCATCGGACACGACTGCAATCGGTTTCTCTAAAGATAAATAGATATTTTGTTCTTCTCCTGCTGACAGTTCTCTTCCTAATAGATTTACACGTGCTAAAATTTCATTTGTCCCAATGTTTAATCGAATTCGTTGTTTGTTTTTAAGTTTCCATTTTGTGTTTTTTAATAAAGTAACGCAAACAATGAGTGTATCGCTGGTCTGAAGTGAGCCTGTCGAGGACAATACGCTACCGCGAGCAATATCACCCTTTTCAATGTGGGTTAAATTAAATGCAGCTCTATCTCCAATTTTAACCAATTTTACTTCTCCTCCATGGCTTTGTATCCCTCGAATTTTACATTGGATATTCCCAGGTAAGCATTCAATCATATCATTTTGTTGAACCTCTCCAGAATCCACTGTGCCAGCGACAATCACGCCAAAACCAGTTTTGCTAAAAACTCTATCCACATTCATTTTGAATAAACCTGATTTTTCTACGATCTTCACTTTGCCTACCGTTTTGATCAAGTGATCTGAGAGAGCCTCAATACCTTCACCCGTTTCGGTGGAAACGCGGCACATTTCACTTCCTTCCATGACCGAACCTTCGACGAGAGATAAAATATCTAATTCCACCAAATCAATCCATTCTGGATCGTCCACCAAATCTATTTTCGTGATGGCAATTAGTCCTTGCTGAATACCCATAATATTCAGGATTTCTACATGCTCCCGCGTCTGAGGCATAACGCCATCATCTGCTGCAATTACCAATAAACCCACATGAATAGAAGAGGCGCCCGCAGCCATATTTCGTATGAACTTTTCATGTCCCGGTACATCAATAATCGTGACGGATTCATTGAGATAGGCAAAGCCCAGGTCTATGGTCATGCCACGCATTTTTTCTTGAGGAAGCGTGTCCGTATCTGTGCCTGTTAGGGCTTTAACCAATGAGGTTTTTCCATGGTCAATATGACCCGCTGTACCTACAACAATTTGTTGCATTATTTAATCTCAGAAATGGTTTGAATTAAGCAATCAATCTGTGAAGGTAAAATGGCTTTTAAATCGATGAAAAAGTGATTTTGTTTAACGTAGCCTAAAACAGGGTACTTTGCCTGCCTAAAAGCAGAGGCTAAATCACCTGGCTTTTGAGATTTGCATGAAAAACAAAGTGCCATACTTTCTAAATTTTGCACAGGAAGTGATCCGCTTCCAGCTTCAACTTTCGAAGTTTGAAGCGAAAGGCCTAATAATTTGATTTTTGATTTTGATAAAGCAGATAATATTTTTTCACCCCGTTTTTTTAGCATCATTCTTTTCGTAGATAGGAGTCGCAAGGCAATATTGTTTTTGTGGACTGAATTACGATTATATTGACGCAAAGTTTCGTCTAGCAAGGCAAGCGTAATCTTATCTGAGCGAACTGCGCGATAAATAGGATTTGCGTGAATTTTCTTCATCCACTTTTTGCGCCCAACCATGATTCCTGATTGAGGTCCTCCTAAAAGCTTATCTCCTGAAAATGTAGTTATCGTTGGATTTAATGTCACAATATCCCGTACGGGTAATTCTGCTGGTAAACCCATTTTATCCATTTCGATTAAGGCACCACTTCCCAAATCAGCAAGGACAGGAATTTTTGATTTTTTCCCTAATGCGACCAAATCTTTAAGCTCAACTTCTTTCGTAAATCCATCTACAATATAATTGCTGGTGTGCACCCACAAAATGAGCCCCGTTTTTTTGGAAATAGCCTTTTCGTAATCTTTTAAATGGGTGCGATTGGTCGATCCAATTTCTTTTAATATACAGCCACTTTTTTCAATAATATCTGGAATACGAAAAGCGCCACCAATTTCAACCATTTGTCCACGAGAAATGATAACTTCTTTCCCATCTGCCATGGTATTTAGCGCCAAAAAAACCGCTGCTGCATTATTATTAACAACTAAGGAAGACTCTGCACCCGTTATAGCAGAAATCAATGGATCGATATGAGATTGTCTTTCTCCTCGTTTCCCTGTTTTGAGATTTAATTCTAAATTGACAAAACCATCTAACTTTTTCGCCACATCTTTCAATAATTTTCCTCGAAATGGCGCTCTACCCAATCCGGTATGCAAGACAATTCCTGTGCCATTTATGACATTTTTCAAACTGGAATTCATCTGATTTTCAACATTGGTGACTATATTATTAATGATTTTTGTGCGAGAATATGACAAAGAATTTTTTATGATTTCTGCGCGAATCTGCTTGAGTTCAGCTTGAATTAATTGCATCATGTAATCATGATGAATATGATGAACTTTTAGCATTTCCAATACTTCGCTAACAGATGGAATATTTTGTAAATCTTTTTTATTCATGAGGGTGATGAAATTCAGACTTATTATTAATCATTTCAAGGATTGACTTTTCGTTCTAAAACATAAGCAAAATAAACAGCAGGAAAAAGTGCAATTCCCATAAAAATAAAAACCATTGACGTATTCATTATTTCCGCCAACCATCCAGAGAAAGCAGCGGAAATTCCTCCCACGCCAAAGCTTAGAAAGAAACTGATACCATAACCTAATCCACGATGACCGTCTTGTGTTAAATCTGCCAGTAAAGCATTCCCAACTGGTTGACTGACAAAATAAAATATGCCCAAAAATAAACTAATGAATATTAAAATCAATCCACTGGTCATCCCCATCAATATCAAGACGGGAATATTCAATAAAGCAACCCACATTAAAATCATCGGCTTTGGGTAACGGGCACCCGTATATCCACCAATCACTTGCCCAATCGCGCCAGCAGAAAAAACAATCGACGTAAATAAACCCCCTTTAACTACGGGTGATATCCAAGGTAATATCGATTGCGTTTCTTGTGCAAAATATGTAGGCATGAAAGTTGTAAATCCACCAAAAACGAATCCACTTATTATTGTAAACCCATAATAATAGAACAATCCTTGTTTGTTCGTATTGATCTCTATTTTTGCTTCTTCACTTCTTTTTTTATATAAAATGGGCACAACAATCAGAACAACAAGCGCTAAAATAAAATTAACAATTCCGATGATTAAATATGGCATTTTCCATGAGTAGGTTTCTGACAAAATAGAAGCATAAAATGGACCAATTGCCAATCCTGTTGAGCCTGCAATGCCATGAAAAGCCATGCCTTTACTCAAATGTTTTACTCGACGAGAAATGAGGGTTAGACCTGCTGGATGATAAATACTTGCAAATAGACCCAAAAGGCCCAACAAAAGCGTTAGATTTATAATGGAATCGACCAGCAACATACTCACAGAAACAAGCCCAGTTCCTAAAAGATAAATGAGCAATAGATTTCTGCCACCTAAGCGAGATTCAAAATAGCCAGCAGGAATAGCGCCAAGTCCGAACATAAATGCACTAATTGCAACAATGAATCCCAATTGATCTAAACCCAACGCAAACTGATTTTGCATCACAATGAGAATTGCTGGAAAAATGAGCATCAAGACATGGACAGATAGATGGGAAAGTCCCGTAATGGCGAGTAATATTTTTTCGTCACGATTCATAAACAAAAAAGCCCCTACTATGCTAAGATAGAGGGGCTATAAATTAGCAAAATGTTCAATTATCGTTTTTCAGCGATACGGGTTGCTTTACCCGTCAACTTTCTTAGATAATTGAGTTTCGCGCGTCTCACTTTTCCGCGGCGTTTTACATTAATTTTAGCAACGCTGGGCGAGTGAAGTGGAAAAATTCTTTCAACACCGATTCCATTTGAAATTTTACGAACAGTAAAGGTCGCATCCATGGTTTTTTTACCATGACGAGCAATAACCACACCTTCGTATTGCTGAATTCTTTCTTTACTTCCTTCACGTACACGTACGTCAACAATCACAGTGTCGCCAGAACCAAATTCTGGAATATCACTTTTAAGTTGGTCTTTTACTGCTTCAAATACTTTGTCCATTTTTATTCTCCATTTCTATTTTTTTCTGATAAATATTTTTTCCAAAGATCAGGACGCTTTTTTTGTGTCCGTTCTTCTCTTTTTTCTTTCTTCCACTTTTGTATTTTTGCGTGATGCCCACTCAAAAGAACATCCGGAACAGCCACATCATCCACAATCCGTGGTTGCGTATAATGAGGATGATCCAATAATCCATGTGGAAAAGAATCAGTCAATGCCGACTCAATGGAATTCAAAACTCCAGGAATCAAGCGGACCATACTATCCAATATTAACATAGCGGGAACTTCACCGCTGGTAAGGACAAAATCTCCAATGGAATATTCATGCGTCACATATTTTTCAATTATGCGTTCATCAATGCCTTTGTAGTGACCACAGATGAATATGACACGTTCAAGCTGACTGCATTCCGTCGCCACATCTTGAGACCAAATTTGACCACTTGGTGATGGAAAAACAATGTGTGTTCCTTCCAATCCTCCAACTTTTTCAATGGCCATTTCAATGGCCTGAGAAAGCGGTTCTGCCATCAGAATCATGCCATCTCCACCTCCAAAAGGTTTATCGTCGATCTGACGATAATTGCCTTTTCCAAAATCGCGGAGATCAATCACATGAAATTGAACGATTCCTTCGGTTCTTGCCTTACGCAAGATACTATTTTCAATAAGCGTTTCTATCGTGCCCGGAACTGGTGTTATCAGGGCAAAATGTTTCAATCGAGCAAACCATCCATAGGCGTAATCAGAATCATTTTCTCTTCAAAATCAACCCCTTTTACCACTTCTGGAATGACTGGAATTAATCGCTCCTTTTCACCATCATGAATAACATAAACATCATTATTTGGTAACCAAATTACATCCTGTAATGCGCCAACCATTTCACCATCATCTGTGACCACAAACGATCCAATAAGTTCACTGGAAATGTAATTAATCGCATCAAATTCAGATGCTTCAATAAAAATCGTTTGACCAATGAGACGCTCTGCGTCATCAATGGAATTGACGCCTTCAAATTTAAATCGGACTTTTTTGCCAATACCAATGGTTTTTTCAATATTCATGTCGGTTGATGTGTCTGGCGAAAATCCAATCATCAAGGATTTATCATTCATATATTCATCAAAATATCGAGATAAAGGGCGCAAGCGCACTTCACCTTTTAATCCAGATGTAGTTGTAATTTTTGCTATAGGATGAATGCGTGACATCAAATTTTACTAATCGATAATGTCCAATCGCGCTTTTTTCCCACCCTCTTTTGCATTGACAGCAAAAACGAGTGTTCTTAAAGCGGAGATATTGCGACCTTTCTTTCCAATCACCATTCCAAAGTCACCTTCACCAACCGTCAATTCATAGACAATTCTGTCTTCTGTTTCAACGATATTCACCTTGACTTCATCTGGATTATCGACTAATAATTTGATTGTGCTTTCAATAAACTCATGCATAATACCCTCCAATCAGATTAGCATTTTCAAAAATTGAATCTAAATAACTCAATTATTTTTCTTCTTTAGCAGGTTTTTCGTCTGCCTCTGAAGGTGCTTCCTCTTTTTTTTCTTCTACGGGAGCTTCTTCTTTTGGCTCTTCAGTTTTTTCTTCTGATTTTCCCTCAGTAGAAGATTCTTCAGATTTCTCTTCTGATACTACAGATGCTTCCACATCTTCTTTTGTCTCTTCGGCAGGCGCTTCATCTTTCGACTCATCTGCTCTTTCTTCCGCTACCGTTTCGTCATCAGAATTTGATTCTGTATCATCAGATTTTTCTGGCGCATCTTCTTTCACATCGCTTGATTCATCTGTTCTATCTTCCGATTCTGCAGGTGCACTCGCTTCTTCAGCTGAAGCTTCCGTTTCCGGTTTATTTTCAGGCTTAGTTTCATCTGTATCAGATTTTTTTGATGCTTTAGCGGGCTCAACTTTTGTTTCCTCGGAAGAACTGTTTTCTTCAGTCGATGCTTCTACTTCAGGTTTAGCTGGTGCTTCGGCTTCCAACGTAGATTCTTCTGCTACAGGTTCAGCATCTTTTGCCTTTGCTTCTGCATTTTTTGCAGCTTTATTTTTCTTGTTCTTCAATATATCTTCTCGGTTCATAGACCATTTCATCATTTCTTTTTGAATAGTCGCATCATCTAATCCTTGTTTCATCAAATGCCAACGATGTGCAAGCCCTGCTCTTTTAAGCAATGAATGTGCCGCATCCGATAAGGTTGCTCCTTCGCTTAACCAATGAAGGATTCTATCTTCTTTTAAAGAATATGATTTGTCTTTATCAATTGGATTGAGCCATCCTAACTCTTCAATTGCTGCACCGTCTCTCCGTTTCCGGGAGTCAATCGCAACCATTCGGTAAAAAGGTCTATTTCTTCTTCCAATTCGTTTGAATCTAATTGTAGTCGCCAACGCGTATCTCCTTAGTTTAGTCCTGTAAAAGATCCCATTTCTGGGATTTTGAGTGATTTTAAATTACCTATTTTTTTCATCATTTTCTGCATTTGTGAAAACTGCTTAATCAAAGTGTTAATTTCGTGAACCGATCGTCCTGATCCTTTGCTGATCCTCAAGCGCCTAGATCCATTGATTATTTTTGGATTATGACGTTCGTCTGTTGTCATTGAATTGATAATGGCTTCTGTCCAATCGATTTGTTTATCATCGAAGCTCATGCCTTTTAGCATTTTGCGATTCATACCAGGCATCATACCCATCAATTGCTTCATGGAACCCATTTGCTTTAATTGCTTCATTTGTCCACGAAAATCTTCCAAATCAAACGTATTCTTCATCATCTTTTTCTGAAGAAGTTTTGCTTCTTTTTCGTCCACAATTGACTGTGCTTTTTCTACAAATGAAATCACATCACCAAAGCCTAGAATCCGATCTGCAATGCGCTTAGGCTCAAAAATTTGCAATCCATCTAATTTTTCTGAAACCCCAATAAATTTGATAGGTTTCCCTGTCACCTCTCGAATAGACACTGCAGCGCCACCTCGTGCATCTCCATCCATTTTCGTGAGGATAATACCCGTCAATGGAAGCGCTTCATTAAATACTTGTGCTGAATTTACCGCATCTTGCCCGGTCATTCCATCTGCCACAAATAAAATTTCCTGTGGTTTGGTTTCTTCAAAAATGGACTGAATCTCAGCCATCATTTCTCCGTCCACATGCAAACGGCCAGCTGTATCAAGGATAACAACATCAATATTAGTAGATTTGGCCTCATCAATGGCATTTTTACAAATCGCAATCGGATCCCCTGCGCCTTCATCATAAACTTTTGTTCCTGCTTTTTGACCCAAGGCTTTTAATTGCTCAATGGCTGCGGGACGATAAACATCTGCCGCGACCAATAATACTTTTTTTCCTTTTTGTTTGAGATAATAAGCCAATTTTGAGGCTGATGTTGTCTTTCCCGATCCTTGTAAACCTGCCATCAAAATGACAGACGGTTTCTGTGACAAATCTAATGTTTCCGATGTTCCGCCTAATAATTGCACCATTTCTTCGTGAATGATTTTAATAAATTGTTCACCAGGCTTAACAGATTTTGTGACTTTTGTTCCCTGCGCTCTCTTTTGAACACGTTTAATGAAATCACGAGCAACACGAAAATTCACATCCGCATCCAATAGGACTCGGCGCACCTCTCGCGTGGTATCGTTTATATTTCGATCCGTAATCTTTCCAAGGCCTCGTAAAGACCTAAAGACCGAATCGAATTTATCTGTTATTTGATCAAACATCTAATTTCAATAGGTTTATAGCCTTTGAAATTACACGGCTCTTTTTCATAAGACAATTTTTTTATTTAGATAATTATACAGCCTTATCCTTGACTATTCACTCAGAGCCCCGAACAAGTGCCGAATGTAAGCAAACAGAGAACCTAATTTTTACTAATAAAAGCCTTCACAATTTCCGCCTTTTTTCGTTTACCCCGAATATCAATTTCCAATGTTTGCCCAAATTTATGATACGGTATATTCACATAACCTAAGCCAATTCCTTTTTGCAAAGAAGGAGATTGAGTGCCACTTGTTACTTCCCCCACGACTTCATTATCGAGATAAATGACATTTCCTTGTCGTGGTATAGCACGTTCTGTCATGATAAATGATACCAATTTCCGACTAATATTACTTTTCGCTTTAAGCAATGATTCCTTCCCCACAAAATCATCTTTATCCAATTTAGTAATCCAAGCCAATCCGGCTTCAAATGGATTCGTCTCTTCATTAATATCATTTCCATAAAGACAATATTTCATTTCCAATCGTAAGGTATCTCGTGCGCCTAAACCGATGGGTTTTATGCCATCTGCTTGTCCAAGCTCCAAAAGTTTCTCCCAAATTATACATGTCTTTTCACTGGGGATATAAAGCTCAAAACCAAGTTCGCCGGTGTAGCCGGTGCGAGCAATCGTCACAGGAATATCCTCAATCTCAGTTTCAATAAAATGATAAAACTTTAATCTTGACAAATCTCGCAAAACGCTCTTTTGTAAAATATCTCGTGATTTTGGTCCTTGAAGCGCAATTAGGCCGAAAGCCTCACTTTTATCTTCGATTTTTACATGATTCATTATATGAGATTTAAGCCATGCTAAATCTTTTTCATGATTGCTTGCATTCGTAACCACCATAAAATGATTTTCATATTTATAAAGAATTAAATCATCAATAATGCCACCTTTTCCATTGCAAATCGCAGTATATTGGGCTTGGTCAACGGATAATTTTGAGACGTCATTGATGGTCATTTTATTCAAAAAATATTCCGCATTTTTTCCTGAAATACAAATCTCTCCCATGTGACTCACGTCAAATAGTCCTGCTGCAGTCCGAACGGCCAAATGCTCCGAAACAATGCCTTCATATTGAATCGGCATTTCATAACCCGCGAAAGGCAGCATTTTTGCGTTCAACGCCAAATGGTTTTCATATAATGGCGATTTTTTCATAGAGTTTAAGACTCTTCGAAATACGATTTCAAGTGGGCTAATCCTTCTTCAATATCATCAACCGAAATACCCGAGTAGGCAAATCGAATAAAATATTCTGTCTCACCTGGAACTGGGCGACCAAAATGATTTCGAGTGCAAAAAGATACGCCTATATTTTCTAAGCACGCTTTTTGAAGTTGAGCCACATCTGTAAATCCTTTTTTTGCCATAATTTTGCTCACATTTGGGAAAAGATAAAATGTGCTTTCTGGCGTGGGAACAAAAATCCCCTCAATGGTGTTGAGCATATTCACTGCTGTATCTCGTCTTCGTTTAAGTTCTTGTAGAATGGATTGATATCCTGATGGGTCGCCTGTCAATCCCTCAATCATGGCATATTGGATAAAGTGATTAGAGCAGGACTCATCATTCACATTGAGTTTGGCCACTTTTTCTATGAAAGATTTTGGTCCAATGGTGGCGCCTAAACGCCAACCTGTCATGGCATATTTTTTCGAAAAAGTATAAAGAATCACGGTACGTTCTTTCATCCCTGGAATTGATACAATAGACAACGGTTTTTCATTCGAATAGCGAATCTCGAAATAGGCATCATCCGCCATCACCCACAAATTATGTTTAATGGCTAAAGTGGCAATGGCTTCCATTTCTTCCTTAGATGACGAAGCTGAAATCGGATTTTGAAAATTATTGTAAATAATAGCTTTGGTCTTTGGCGTAATGGATGCTTCCAATTTTACTAAATCAATAGCAAAGCCGGACATTGTTTCCGTATAAGCATAAGGCACGGCCGTTCCACCTTGAAACTCAATTTGAGATTCATAAATGGGATAGCCTGGATTAGGATACAAAACTTCATCGCCTGGATTCATCACCACCGCAATAAATTTCCAAACTGTGGGTTTTCCGCCAGGTTGAATTGCGATATTATCTGCCGAGTATTCCACGCCTCGCATGGAACCCACATTCTCTGCTAAGGCTTCTCGTAATGGCAAAATGCCTTGTGCTGGCGCATAACCCGTATGTCCATCTCGGATCGCTTTGATGGTAGCCTCAATGATATTCTCAGGCGTGGCAAGATTCATATCACCCAAATGAAAAGGATAAACACGATTTCCCTTATCCTCCCATGATTTTGCTAAAAGCGAAACAGCAAAAGCAGTTTCCGTTCCTAAATTATTTAATCGATTTGCATAGTTCATTTTTACCCCATTTTGGCTAATGCTTTTTTAATAATTTTTGCTAAGTCGCCTTTCACATCTCCATCTTTTTCCATCTGGCGTAACACTTGATTAGCCATTTGCAATTTGTATCCCAGCGATACCATGGCTTGCGCTGCATCACGCATCAATTTGGAACCGACTTCATCCGTTTCTTCAAATCCTAAGGAATTAGTATCCATTTTTATAAATTTCTCTTTCAACTCAATAATCATCCGTTTAGCTGTCTTGGGTCCAATACCTGAAATCGCTGTCAATGCGGATACATCGCCGGAGACAATTTTATTTTTCAACGATTCTGTATTAATGCCCGATAAAATCGTAATGGCTAATTTGGGCCCAATCCCTGAAATTCCAATGAGAAGTAGAAAAGACTTTCGCTCATCGATTGACGCAAAACCATATAAATCTAACATATCTTCTCTAACATGAAGATAAGTAGAGAATTGCGCTTTTTCTCCTTCTTTTGGGAGATCCTGAATGGTGTTTGCAGTGCAGATACATTTGAGTCCAATACCACCTACATTAACCACAACAAAATCTGGTGTTTTCTTTTGAATTATCCCTGTGATAGTTTCAATCATAAATCCTCGAATTTGGCTTGATTATAGTATGTTAATGCAATCGCAATTGCATCAGAAATATCTAAAGATTCTGGCGCTTCTTTCAATTTAAGAATTTGTGTGACCATAAATTGAACTTGCTCTTTACTTGCAGCGCCATTGCCTACAACCGATTGCTTCACTTTTCGTGGCGCATATTGACGCACATTAATATCCGCATTGACGGCCGCCAAAATCAGAGCGCCTCTTGCTTGTCCTAAGGTCAAAGCTGATTTCACATTTTTGCTATAGAATGAATCTTCAATCGCCATAATGCTTGGTTTATATTCGTGGATTAATTTTTGCACTTCTGAATATAGATATTTTAATCTAAGCTCAATGGAATCTTTGGCCGGTGGTTTGATGGTCCCATAAGAATGAAGACGGGTTTTCCCGCCCTTACCATCCAAAATACCGAAACCGGTAGTTCCGATACCTGGATCGATGCCAATCACCCGAACTACGCTCATGCTTCTGGAATATCTCCTTCATCAATATCAAAATTTGAATAGACATGATTAATGTCGTCATTATCCTCTAAAGCTTCCATTAAATTGAGCAAAGTAGGCACATCTTTAGCTTCTACTTTTTGAAGATTTTTTGGAATTAAATCTAATTCGGCACTTTTTATTTCATAGCCTTTTGATTCTAATTGATCCCTTACATCCATCAATTTTTCAGCTTCAGTTGAAACAGTATAAAAATCGTCATCAGCTTCAAAATCTTCAGCTCCTGCTTCTAAAGATGCTTCAAAAACGGATTCTTCCTCTCCAGCAGAAGCATCCAGCACAATTTGCCCTTTGCGATCAAACATCCATGACACGGAACCATTTTCTCCTAGATTTCCGTTATTCTTGCTCATGAGATGACGGATTTCTGCCACAGTACGATTTTTATTATCTGTAATAACTTCCATCATTATCGCCACACCGCTAGGACCGTATCCTTCGTAAGTTGCTTCTTCATAATTTACACCAGGAAGCTCGCCCGTTCCTTTTTGAATCGCCCGTTTGATATTATCAACAGGCAAATTATTTGCCCGACCTCTCGCCACGGCTTTTCGCAATCTTGGGTTAGAGTCTGCGTCACCTCCGCCCATTCGAGCTGCAACGGTTATTTCCTTAATAATTTTTGTAAATATCTTTCCCCGCTTTGCATCTTGTGCCCCTTTACGGTGTTTGATATTTGCCCATTTACTATGTCCTGCCATAAAATTCCTTATAATTTTATTCCTGAAATTACATCATAAAAGCATATCCTTAAACAAGCGTTTCCCTTAATTTTAGGAGAAGCAATCATGGCTCTGATTAAACAAACACTTCTTTTTATTTTTTGCTTGGGATTCAGTCAAGCACTTTTTGCTCGTGTTGAAGTCCAATCTGTGCAATTTAAAACCCTTGAAAATGGATTGATTCTCAATATTTATTTAGACAAAGATTTGCCACAAGAAAATGTAACAGGATGGGTGGCAAAAAATGGCTGGTTTTATCTCACTTTATATGATGTGGAGCTAGATTCAGCAAAACTTGTCCAAACATCTTTTACCTACCCTATTCTTGATTTTCAAGCTTTAGATCTTTCTGAATCTTCTCAAATAGGAATAAAGCTGGCAAAAGATATTTCAGAATTTGAATTTTATCTATCTTCGGCTCCATCAAAATTAATCGTAAATTTGAGATACCCTATTGAAGATGTTGAACTCCTGGCGAGCCTTAAACCCAAAGAAAAAGATGGTAATTCATCCGCTCTCCAACCTGAGTCAATATCGATATGGAAAAGGGTTAGAACGCTTGGATATTTTTTAGGATCCAGCGTCACCATTACGGGTATTCTTCAACATAAAAGCGACCCGAATTCTTCAGATAAAGAAATCAAATTGGGGATAGTTATTTTACTCACTACGCGCCTTTTAGATTGGATTATTCCAGAAAAATAATGTCTGAACACCTTTTTTATTACGCACTATTTTATGCCTTTGGACTCATTTTAATGGGATTTTATTATCGCTTTAAATGGCGAAAAAAACAAAAAGATTTAGATTGAAAATATATTTATTTACCTTTATCTTTTTTTTATCGCCGCTTCTTGCCGAAAAAAGTTTGGTGGAAATTTCAGCAGATATGATTTTGGGAAATCAAATTGTGAAAAATGTGCCAACAGATGGAACGCCGCATATTTTGAATATCTTGCGAAATGGAAATGATTTATCTAAATCTCATAAAAATGATTTAAGAGAATTAGGATTTCGCTTTGAGAAAAATAGCGTCTCTCATCTCAGAAATCAACGCTTAAGTCTTTCCCATGAAACGGAGCATTTTCTCCTTCATTATGAAATTAGCGGTTCGGATGCAGTGGACACAGAAGATTTGGATGCTGATGGTATCCCTGATTATGTAAATCAAGTTGCAGACGTTTTTACTTTTGTGAGAACCAGTCTTGTGGACTCTATGACTTATGACCCACCGCCAACGGACGGAATGGAAGGCGGTTCAGATAAATATGATATTTACATTTCAAATCTTCCTTCTCAGTATTACGGATTGGCTTATACCACCAGTGGTGCCACTGATGATAATGCGTGCGCTTCCTATATTGAAATCCGAAATAATTACGATGCCTCTTGGTTTCAGGATAATACGGAATTAGATAATATCAAGGTTACGGCCGCCCATGAGTTTTATCACGCGATTCAATTTGGCTATGACTGTTCTGAGGAAATTTGGCTTATGGAATCCACAGCGGTTTGGGCCGAAGACCAAATTTACGATGAGATTAATGATTGTTATCGCTACATGAATTCTTGGTTTAATAGCCCTCATAAATCGCTCAATGACGCTTCTAATTGGTACGGATCATTCATTTTTTTTCAATATATCAGTGAACATTTGGGCGGAGCAGAAACCATTCATGAAATGTGGAATCTTGCCAAATCTTATGGAATTCAATCATCACCCAACGATATTGCTACGATTAATGATGCTTTGTTATTACAAAACTCATCATTCGAAAGTGCCTTGGTTTCCATGAGTATTGCGAACCGACTCATGACCTCAAACCCATCTGCTGGTATTTATACGTACGAAGAAGCAAATGATTATCCCATAAACTCCGTTCCGAATTCTGGAACATACCTATTTTCTGGGGAGATGGTGATTGAGCGTTTACCGAGCGTGCAGGATTTTTCTAGTCGATATTTTGACATCCAAACCACTGAGCCTTTAATCGTTTCTCATTCGGGCAACACAAACGAAGTAGAAATGAACATCATTTTATCTCTAAACAATGGTGATGTGGTCGTTCGAAAAGGTCCTTCCGTTAATATCGATCCAGAAATTGGAATTGATTGGATTTCTGCCGTGGTCACAGCCACCAGTAGCGCCTCTTCTTCTTACGTTTTTGATTTGAAATTATCCCAAGGTTATTCAGAAGATTTCTCTGCCACACTTATTTATCCAAATCCATTTACACCTTCAGCTAAAAATGCTTATGCGACCATAGATTTATTGATAACAGAAGCACAACGAATTCAAATTGAAATTTATGATTTATTAGGACGAAAAATTCAAAGCTGGGAAAAGCGCTTTTCTGAACCACAAACGGAACAATATATCTGGACAGGAAAAAATGCAAAGGGGAATAAAGTTTCTTCTGGGATTTACTTTGTAAGGATTACTGGCAAAGAAAAGATCATCCTTCAAAAAGTAACGGTTTTACGTTAGGTGAATGATTTTATTTCACTTTAAATAGACTATTTTCTTACTCCCAGACCAAGTATCTGTCTGGACAGAAACCACATAAACGCCACTGGGGCACGCCTGTCCATGTCTATCTTTTGGAATCCAAGAGACTAATCCTGTTTCTATTTCTGCTTGACTTAAATTAAATTCATCAATCAATGCTCCTCTAATCGAGAAAATACGAACTGTTGTTTCTTGTAAAGTTGCCAAATGAAATGGTATGCTTACTTTTCCGTTAAACGGATTTGGATAGGGCGAAAATAGCTGTGGAGTAGATGGCAATGGAACGTTCGTTCCATCTGAAATAATATCGATAAAATCGGGGTAATGACTTTTTCCATTGCGTTGGAGTAAAACCATTTCTCCTTTTTGGATGCCGATCCAATCGAGCGTGGAAGCTAATCCTTCCGATGGCACTTGACTCATGGCAACAAAATGCTCCGATGATTCGGCGATGGTAATCCGATTGTCACCACCAAAAATATAAATATCATGTCCGTCAGAAAAAATGATATTAATCTGGCTTTCTAAAACGCCAGCGTGAATTATGGCTTTAAGACCGGACTGAAGTCCAAGCATAATTTCGCCATATTCATCAATTTTTTGCATCAGATACAATAAGATAAGTTCTGAATCAACCACACTAGCCCAACCGGTCGATTTCCAGTAACCTGCACCAAAAGTTTGAGGCGGATGAGCATTAATCCAAGATTCATCCATGCCATTATTTGTCATCAAATTATATAATAGAGACTTATCAACGGTTCCATTGTGACTCAAAGTATAAGATATTTCATCATCATGAAATATCCAAGGATGAGGATTAGGAATATTCACAGAACCGGAGCTGGCGACACGGATATGCCCCAATCCCATAAATCCATTTCCTCCGTCCATAAGAGAGTCTGCTGTGGACCAATATAGATTTGATTCTTCAATTGCAGCATTTCCAGATCGAACCAGTGGTTCCAAAAGGTTATTCGTATTTTCATCTACTCGCATGAGGGTCCACCCATCAGGATAATAGGCAGATAGTTGAAACAAGGAATTTAATTCACTATAGATTGTGAGGCGTTCTGTAGTGGACATAGTAGCAAAAGTGAATTGGGATTTTCCCAATACTGCCCATAATCGACACGCCAAAATGGGCTGAATGAGTAAAGCTAAGAGAAGGACTTTTTGAAAGATTTTCGCCATCCCTAAATTTAGATAGAAATAGAAATCAATTCAAACGAGTGATTTTTGTTTCGCTTTAGTAAATCATGTTTGTCAAAAACTTTTGAAATTGTCTCAATAGAAAAAAAGTTGTCATTCTTGAATTTTCTGAAAGAAAATATCCAGGAATCTATTTGAAGCTTGACTGATAATTGTTAGATAGATTCCGCATCTCGTTCCTCGTGCGGAATGACAAATGTTGATGCTATTCTTTCTTTGCTATGCTAACACGGTTAGCATACTCCATAATTCTTTCTTTTTTTAATTCTTTAAAATTTCATTAAAAAGTGAAATTTTAATTTAACAGAACACAGAAAACAGAAAACTCATGATATTACTGAGCAGAACGCACCAACCGGAACCCGAAGTAGCTGAACCCGTCGTCCGGATCGAACCAGCCGCGAC